>Ga0207961_1000051_pt1 | contig 30264 bp, 40 predicted proteins | sample Knorr_S7_td_250__FD_185596 | JGI IMG/M metagenome (GOLD analysis project Ga0207961, IMG submission 185596) | Marine microbial communities from Southern Atlantic Ocean transect - Knorr_S7_td_250_ad_252m_LV_B (SPAdes) (version 2) | ecosystem: Environmental > Aquatic > Marine > Oceanic | place... | reverse complement strand
CTGAAAATCCTGGTCTTGCTAGTCTAACTGTTACGTTTAATCCTAAAATTCCAATCTTTGGGTCATATTTTATTCCTGGAATGTTAATGTGTTCTAAAATTCCAAAAGAAACGTTGCCCATGTTATCAAATGAACGACTCTTTATTCTATTTCCTTTTGCTTCTAACAATCTTTTCAACAATTCTTGTGCATCATTACCTCTTACTGTAACTGCTGCGCCAATTGGTTCTCCTTTTCTGATTCCCCAATCTCTGATTGCTTTTTTTGCTGGTCTGTCATTTACTTTTTTATTAGATATTTCGCCAAGTGCTTTTTTAGCAATCTCTACGGCATCTCCTGATTTTCCAAGTCCCATGTTTAGAACAACTTTGTCTAATCTTATTTCTTTCATTACATTTTGAACTTCTTGTGCCATAAAATCACCTAATCTTTATCTCCGGTTCTGATTTTCCAATTGGCATTACTAATCTTGCTGGAATTTCAATTTGTCTATCGTCAAATGTAATGTCTATACTTTTTGGAATGTTGAATGTTCCTTCTTTTATCTCATCTATTTTACCAATTTTTCCTGCGTTAACACCTTTAGTAATTAAACAATTCATTCCTTTTTCTAATTTTATAACTGATAAAATTTTGATGTCCGGTATTTGTAGCACACATGTATCTCCAACTGATAATGGTGTTTCATCAATGAGTGTTTTTCCATCATGGAATCCGATCTGTGTTTTTCCATTTTTAATTGTAGTTTTTGATTTTACAAGTGCGAATTTTTTTGTTTTTTCTGAGTCTTCAATTTCAATTGGTTTTAGTAAAGTTCCGTCTTGTGGTACTAATCGATATGTCTTGTTTGAACCTTCTAATTCAACAACATCCATTAAACCTGCGCCGTGATGTAGTGATTTTCTAATTACTCCATCCACTTTTATTTTACCTGCATAAATGACTGATTTTGCTTCTCTTAAACTGGTAACGGTTTTGATAGTATCTCTTAGAAATACTGCAATTGGTATTGATGCATGTTTTGATTGAGCACCTGGTTTAACGGTGAGTACAAATCTCTTGTTCTTTCTGGTAATTCCCCAGAAAAGCGGTGCCATTTGTCTTTTGAGTTTTTTACTGCCAGCTATGTGTACCATTATTCTTCATTATCTCCTTTCTTTGTTTTGGCTTTTGTTGCTTTTTTTGTATCTTTCTTTTCTTCTTTTACTTTTTCTTGTTTTGTTTCTGTTTTTGGTTTATCATCTGCTCGTGCAGCTGTTGCCTTCTTTCCTTCTAGTTTGTTAATTCTCCATTTATCTCCTGAATCCAATCCTGTCAAAACAATATTTGTTGTATGAACATAAACATCAAATTTCTCGCCTTTGAGTTTCTCTTTTTTTACACCTTCAATATTCACGCCTCTATCTGCAACGGATATTTTGGTAACTTTTCCATCAACTCCTGCAAATTCGCCTCTAATGATACTTGCAGTATCGCCTTCTTTGATTCGTGCACTACGTTTACCATATTTTTTTCTTAAATCTTTTGAAAGTGCACATGATAATTGTTTACTTGCGGTTTGCATTGCTGCATAGTAAATCTGCTGGTTTCTTGTTTTTCTTGGAAGTGATGATCTATTCATTTTATACCACCATTTTTGCCAAATTTGCTACTCTTGGCCATTTTTCTGTAACTTCTGATGCAACTGGACCTTTGATGTCAGTTCCTTTCATTTCTCCTTCAGGTGTGATTAACACTCCTGCGTTATCCTCGAATTGAACTCGAACTCCGTTTGGTCTATGTACTGCATATTTTTGTCTAATTATAACTGCACCATGAATTTGTTTTCTTAACTCTGCTGGTCCTTTTTTGACTACAACATTACAAAAGTCTCCTACAGAAGCTGCAGGAAGTCTTGATGTTCTTGTTTTATGTTGATGTACGTTAACAATTTCAATAATCTTTGCACCTGAATTATCTGCACAAACGATTCGTGCACCCACTGGTATTGATCTTGTAATGTAAGGCTTGAAGTCTTCTACTCCTTTGCCTCCTTTACTACGTGCTCCGCCCATTACTCTTTAACCTCCACTACAACAAAGGATACAGATTTTGCTATTGGTCTACATTCTGCAGCAACAACTGTGTCACCTTCATTAACTTGTAAGTTTGATGGCACGTGTGCATGAATTCTACTGGTACTTCTTCCATATCTCTTGAATTTACTAAAGTAAACATTAGCTTCTTTTTGAAGTACAACTGTATCCTTTCCTCTTGACTTTACAACTTTACCTTCAAATAATTTTCCACGTACAGGAAGTGTACCGTTAAATGGATTTTTCTTATCCCCTTCTTTTGGTTCTTCTTTAGGTGCTTTTACTTTAATTCCAATATTTCTGGTCATGCTAACATCTCCAATCTTTCGTATGGTCTTTTGTTTAATTTGGTTGAATCAGTTTCAATTATTCCATCATTATTGCTTAATTGGCATATGTTCTTTGGAATATTTTTCTTTCCGTTCTCTGTATTAATCACAAACATATTTTTTGTCTCCATAGTAATTTTTCCTTTAATTCCAACGATTTCTTTATTTTTTGAATCAGATATTACTACTTCTTGTCCAATTAGATCAAACTCAGATTTTGTAACTAGGTTCATTCTTTCTTTACCTCGTTTAGTCTTGTCATTAGTCTTGCAACCTCTTTTTTGACCTTTCTAATTTTCCCAGTTTCTTTTCTGAGTGTTCCTTTTGCATCTTCAGTCTTTAATTTTGATAATTCTGTTTTCATTTGCACTATCCTATCTCTCAAGTCTTTTTCATTCAATTCTCTGATTGATTTCATTTTTAGCATGGCCATTATTTCATCTTCTCCTCTTCATCTTCTAGTGTATCTGGCATTTCTTTCATCTTTTCTTCTTCAATTTTAATTATTTCTGATTCTGATTGTGCTTTTGCAAGTGCTTCATCTGCTTCTTTCTTTATTCTAATTTCTTCATCCTTTTGTGCCTGTGTTTTACCTTTCATCTCAAATTCTGGAATCAATTTTTCTTTTTTAGCAATTCTAATTCTTACTCCAATTAATCCCATAGGGGTTTCTACGTGTGCAATATCTTCAGATACTATTACATCTGCATGATGTCCTGCTCTTGGCAAGATTCCTTGTGAATGTTTTTCAAATGCAGATCTATCGCCTCTTAATTTTCCTGAAATTGTAATCTCTACTCCCATTGCACCTCCTTCCATAATTTGTTGAATTGTCCACATGGTGGCACGTCTAAATGCTGTTCCTCTTTCAAGATGTGATGCCATTCTGTTACACATTACTTCTGGAGATAATTCTGGTTTTGTAATCTCTTCAACAGCAATCTGTGGATTCTTTAATCCAAAGTCTGATTCTAATTTTTCAGTTAAATCTTTAATTCCTGTTCCTTTTCTACCAATTACAATTCCTGGTCTAGTCACATGCAAAACAACTCTTGTTCCGGTAGGTGTTTTTGAAACTTCTGCATTAGAAAATCCTGCATCTTTAATTTTTGATCTTAAGTAATCTTTCAACAATACCATGTTGTAATTATCTTTGATGACATTCTTTACTGCAGACATTTCTAAAACTCCTGTGCCACCAATTCCACATGTGTTAAGATGTCATTCTTATCTGTTGCACGACCTTGTGCTCTTGGAATAAATCTCTTGATTGCAACACCTTTGTGTGACGTTGCATTGATTATCTTTAATCTATCCATATCCATTCCTTTGTATTCTGCATTTGATTCTAGATTATCTAATAATTTCAAAAATTCACCTGCTGTTTTTTCTGGATATCTTCCAGACATCATTCCAGGATCACTTCTATGTCCTACTTGATTTTTAAATCTTGCAAATGGTATAGCTCTTTCTTTTGCAATTACGCTTAACATGTAATCTCTGGCTTTTTCAAGTGTTAATCCTTTGATTGCTTTTGCTGTTTCTCTTGCATGTTTATGTGAAATCTTTTTTTCACGAATTGAAGCTCTAACATGCTTTGTTGCATCAAAACCTTGAAACGCGTAACTGTATCTTGCCATTTTAATCACTTTAGTGGTACATACAAACTAGATCTTGATGCTCCAACTCCTGGGGCTCCATGATTCACTCTCTTGTTTGTAATTGCGTATTCTCCTATGTAATGTCCAACCATCTCTGCGCCAATTCCTATTGGTTTGAATTCTTTTCCGTCAAAGACGTTGATTGTTGTTCCTATCATGTACGGTAAAATTATTAGATCTCTTTGATGTGTTTTAATTGGATTCTTATTCTTTCCTTCTTTTGCTTCTTTAATTTCTGCAATCAATTTCTTTTTGTTATCTGAAAGTCCTCTCTTCAATGATCTTCTTTGTCTTGAATTTAACAATGCAAACAATTCATCATTAGGAAGTTTTTGTAACTCTTCTGTTGTTTTTCCTTTAAAGCTATTTACTACTTTGACCATTTCTACATGTCTCCTTGCAAAATTCTGTTTTCATGAGTCATTTATACTAATCACATCATTCCTATCTTGTTTGCCAAGTCTCTTGCTTTGTCTGTAGATGTTAATTTAACAAATGCCTTTTTTCCATAAACGGTTCTTGCAGTATCAACTTTGAGTACACCTTCATTATACAGTGTTTGGACAGCCTCTGCAATCTGAGGTTTTGTTGCTTCTTTTTCAACCAAAAAGCAGATTTTTGATTCATTTTCGACTAGTGCATACGTCTTTTCTGTAATGTATGGTCTTAAGATAATTTTTGTTGCTGTTTCTACATTCATTTCAAAGTCACCATTAATTCTAGATGTCGTGATTTAATTTCTGCAATCTCTTCAATTGCCTTCTTTGTGAATACTGTTAATCTAATCAAAGTTCCTCCTGGAGCTAAATTTAGAACACTTAGGTTCTTTGCATCACATACATCAATTCCTGGAATTGATGCAGCTGCTTTTGAAATATTGTCTGATTTTGATACTACAAACAATGCGCTTTTTCCCACTTTGGAAACTCTTCCTCTTAATGCAACTTTACCGGTTCTTCTTTTTCTATTCTTTAATCTGTCTGTATCTTGTGTAATTTTCAAATCTTCTATAATTTTGATCAATTCTGATGTCTTTGAAATTTTCTCAATATCGTCTGAAATTATTAGTGGAAGTGATTCTATTCCTTCTACTTTATGGCCTCTATTTTCAACCAATTCTTTTGAAGTTGTTGCAGCCAGTGCTGAACATAATGCAAGTTTATTCTCTTTTTTATTCAATTTTTTATAAATTACTTTGTTAGCTTTTGGTGGATGTGCTTGACGTCCTCCTCTGGTTGATGCTACTTCTCCAGCTTGTCCTGCACGTCCTCCTCCTCCTCCTTTGATCTTAGCAATTCTTGCAATACCTCTACCAGTTGGTGGATCATTTGAGTCTGCAACTACTTCCATACCTGCTGTAGGTTTTGTAGAATGTTTTTGGAATCCATGTGATTCTAAGTTAATGTATGCTTTGTGAATTAGTGTACGATTTACTTCTGTTTCAAAAACATTTGGAAGTTCAATGTCTCCATCTTTTTTACCGCTAATGGTTAAAACATCTCTTTTCATTAAATTACAACCTCCAGTACGTTTGGTTTGACTACCTTCTTTGGTTCGTTTCTAATTTGTTTTCTAAGTTTGATTAATCTTCTATATGTTCCTGGAACTGAACCTTTCACAATTATGAAATCTCCTGTAACGTTTCCAAAATGTTTGAATCCTCCGTCAGGATTTATTTTGTATTCTTCTTTCTCAGTGTTACTCATTATCATTATTCTTTTATCATACTCGACTCTTTGATGAAATCCTGTTTGTCCTGCTCTTGGAACTGTATACATGACACTTTGTGGTGAGATTGGACCTAATGACCCAATTTCTCTAACTGTTTTTCTTGATTTGTGTTGTTTTCTTTTTGCGCCCCATCTGTAAATTACTCCTTGCCATCCTTTTCCTTTTGTGATTGCTGCAGTATCCACATATGTTCCACTTTCAAATACTTGGTCTACCTTGACTGTTTTTCCTAAAAGATCTTTAGTAAATGCAAATTGTTTTGGTATGTCTCCTCCTTCTACTTTGACTTCGAAGATGTAAGGCTTTTTCATTTCTAGATTGACATCCACAGGAGTTGTTGTTACTATTGCAAAAATCTCTTTAATTTTTTTCAGATGTTTTTCTGCTTCATCAAGTGGTGTTCCTTCTGTTTTGATTTTTAAATTATTTTGTACATTTTTTGGTAAATCTTTAGCAAATGAATCAAATTCTGCATTTCTTGTATGGTTGGTATCTATAGAATATCCTCTAATTCCTACTATGGTAATTGGTGGTGTAGCAATCACAGTTCCAAGTGTAACTAGTTGTTTTCCATGACTTGGTGTATGTTCTCTGTCATCTATGCTAACTATTTGAACACATCCTGCCTTGTATCCTGCATGTGCAAGTAATCTTGGTTCATCACCTGCTACTTTTGGCCATGCTCGAACTCGTGCTTCCATACTTTTTGCACGTATTCTAGGTGAATATGCTAGACTTCCTCTTCTTGGTTGACTACGTTTTCTATGTCCCATGGATAAATGAAAAAAGTCGTTAACCCCATTATATACTGTGAGAATCTCAATTTTCTCTGTTGATTATTGTAATTCTTTCTATGGCGAATATAATTCCGACACCATTGAAAAAATTGTAGCAGCTCCAATTCCAACTCCTGCAATTCCTACTAATACTGCCAATATCAAAAATTTTCTCTGATTATTCATATCAAATTTATAATTTTTTTATCATTTATTTGTTGAATGTATGGACATTGATAATTGCTAAACACCCTAAAATCGCTTCTTCGAGACGAACTGTTTCTGTTCCTTGGTGTGGAAAAAAGTTCCATGCTTTAAAATTCTGAATATTGCTGATCTTCTTATCAAGCATTTCATGAATTCCTTTGTCAGTTGTACCAAATACTACCAAAATCTCTTCTTTGGAAGAAAGGATTTTCTGCATATCTTCATTTTTAATTTTCTTTGATTTTCTACTTGTAAGTATTTTTGGTCCTTTCCATTCGGTTAGTAATGAAAATAAATTTCCTCCATGTTTAACATTGTAACTCCAGAAATTTGGTAACTGATCTTTTTCTATATCATGAACTGAAAAATTTGGAAGTGTATCTTTAATTTTTACAATTGCTCGTTTATCGATTTGTTTCTTACCGTGATATGGAATTGAATGATCAATACCTATGTCGATAAACTTTTTTCCATCTCTTGGAAAAATAACTCCTTCTCTAACATCTCCTTTTTTTACCTGTTTTGCATCTGATGTGACTGTTTGATTTGGCATTTTAATTGGTGATAATGCTCCTACAAATTGTAGTAATCCTGATTTTGGATACAAGCGCTTTCTAAAATTCTGAGGAGTTTCAAGGAATCTTAAAATTGTTGATAATAATTTTGAATCATTTTCAAATTCTCTTCCGTCTTTGTAAATTATAATATTATTTACCTGAAATATTCCTGCTGCACGTGCTATTTGAAAAATTTTCCTAGTTTTGTTTTCATGTTTCTTTTCATCTTTTAATGATGAATCAGGTATTGCGATAGATAATTTCATTTTAAATCTAGTATATGTAATGTAAAGTGCTTATTTTCCATCAGCTGGATATTTTGATTTTGCACTTGCAGCAAACTTAGCAATTTCTTCATTTTCAATGAATTCAAAAGTTCCTTTCTCTCCAGATATTTTTGACATTTTGATATGTTCAATTCCTTCTTTTGTTTCACTTGAAATGTAGATTGCTGCAATTGCCAATGATGCTGCATCATCTAGTGACATGTCTTCTTTGTAATTTTTTTCTAAGAATTCATTAACTACATCTGAATTTGCACCGATTGATATTGCGTTGTATGAAATGTATGAACCACTTGGGTCTGTCATATACAAATTGGTTCCTGCAGGATCAATTCCTCCTATGATTAATGAAACTCCGATTGGTCTTGCGCCACCATACTGTGTATATTGTTGACATTGATCAGCTAAATGTTTTGCAACTGTTTCAACTTCTACCGGTTCATCATATACTAGTTTGTTACTTTGAGAAAATGTTCTTGCTGTATCAATCTGTGAACGTGCATCTGGAATGTATCCTGCTGCTGCGGCTCCTATATGATAATCAATTTGAAATATCTTTTGTGGGGTATTGATGATTTGTAATTTTCTTGATTTTTCTTCTACTGCTATAATCACTCCATTTTTTGTTCTGACTCCTACTGCAAGTGCTCCTCTTCTGACCGTCTCGATTGCATATTCTACTTGGTATAATCTTCCATCTGGTGAAAATACTGTGATGGCACGGTCGTAACCTTGTTGTGATGGCATCATGATAAACAATATCCTTGTCATTGTTAATATAACAATTGCGCAAATTTGCCATATGGGGTACAAAGAAAAAATCGTTGTAATCCCTATAGCTCTAGTTGCAATAGGGATCTTTGGCTCTGCCATATACATGACTGCTTGTAAGCATGCATTCTTCAGCTTTCTTGGATGTTGAAAAAAATACTATCTTGTTTAATCAAATTTAGCAAATTTGTGATATTCTAGTAATAATCTCTTAATTCATGGTACGAGAGATCTCAATTATATCCAAAGATGAACTATCTGAAGATCAAATAGATAAAATAAAATCTTATTTTTCTGACATGCCTGTATCTGAAATATTAATTGGATTAAAATTTGCAAAAAATAGATGGGATGCAAAAGATGCTGGAACTCTGAAAGTTGGCAGAAAAAGTATAATCAATAATGAAGTTCATTCAATAACTGCTGAACAAGCTACTTGGAGATTAAATAATTGGAAATTGATGATTAAGAATTATAGAAAACGTGGTTACAGTTATCCAACTATATCTAGAATTAAGAAATTACTGCAAGAAATTAAGAAAAAAGATTAGATTGCTTCTCTTTCTCTTAGAATATCTTCAACACTATTTCCACTAACTGGTGGTTCTGGCATACTTTGTCTAGTTTGACCTTCAACCATTGCTTGTGCTTCGTCTAGTATTGATTGTGCTTCTTTGTTAGATGTTGTGAATTCTCCCATTGTTCCTTCGTTGGTAATTGTTGTACCTGTTGCAATATCTCCTAACATGCTTGATAGGTCTTGCATTGATTCTGCAACCTCTGGCATCATTCCTCCTAATGATGTGCTTAATCCCTTGATTAATGACATACATGGGCTTAATGTTACTACTACATCTCCTAACTCGGAAACTGTGTTTAATCTAATCTGAACTTGTTCCATTGATAATTTTGCGTTACTTACAGTCTTGTTATTTTTTCTAATCTCTGCTAATTCTGTTGCATACATTTTTGCATAAGCTTGATTGTTTGTTTTTGTTGCTTCTACGATTTTATCCATAAACATTGAATCTTTTTGTTTTAGTTTTTGTTCGGTTTCTCCTAATTTCACAATTTGTTGTTGTAGCCTTTTTTGTGCTACGTCTAATCTATTTTTTAGTGGGGCATCTGGTTTTACAGTACCCATGAATTTTTGAGATAATGTTTCCTTATTCTTCAATACATTCCATTTTTCTGAAAACGAAACCATGTATGAAACTGAAAAATTTGGCATTTTATAGAACGACTAAAAAAAATTAATCTAAATGGATCAATTTTTCTTAAGTAACTCGTAATTTCATTAGTAATTTCATCCAAAAGTAAATGTGAATATCTCAAAACCAGGGCTTTGAACCTGAATAATTATTTCATGTGGTCCCTCTAGTTGAGAATCTATCAAATTATACAATCTTGGCTCTGAAATTTTGACTGTTCCTTCTGGTGATACATCTTTACCCCTAACCTCTTCTGGGATTTCTTTTCCGTCATATTCTATAAACAATGTCGCACTTTCAGATGCAACAATGTTCACCTGTTTTGCATTAAAATTCAAAACAATCTTTCCTGATTCAGAAATTAATTTCATACCATCATTGTTATTCTTCCACATTCCTTCCATGTAGAAATAATGCTGTTTCATTTTTTCAGGTAATTGGTAAGTTACTATTTGATTTTTTGAAAATCCTTCTTCATTGCCTAATTGATTTCTACCTTCTGCAAAATTAAATCCAAAATATAATTCTGGTGTTCTAAATGTTGCATGTTTGTATTCATCTAAATTTACCAATTCTTTCTTTTCTAATGTATTTCCAAGTGCAACTGATCTTTCTTCTAAAAGTAATTGAATTACTTTTTCTGTTTCTGCATATGCCCCTTCTCCAATGTGATCAAATCTAATGTACCCTTCATGATCTGCAATATACTTTCTTGGCCAATATCTATTTTGAAATTCATTCCACGTTTCTTTATCATTGTCTTGTATTACTGGATATTTTATACCAAATTTTTCAGTTGCAAAAACAACATTGTCATATTCTTTTTCAAATTCAAATTCGGGTGTATGTATCCCTACAATCACCAATCCTTCTTCTGAATATTTTTCATCCCATGCTGTAAGATGTGGGAGTGTTCGAATACAATTGATGCAACTATATGTCCAAAAATCATATAGTACAACTTTACCTTCAATATCTTGTTCAATTTCTTCTGATGATGTGTTAATGTAACCTGAAATTCCTTTTAATTCCGGAGATGTTCTTAGAAATGTTTTATCTAATGTTGTTATATCATTTGTTGTATTTCTTTTAAGATCAACTTCATCGTAAAAATATGAGATAGACATTACCCCTACTGCAATTATTGCAAAAAATATTGATGCGTATTTGTATTCTTTTTTCATTTTAACTCAATAACAGTAAATCATTTAGAAGTGGAAAGTTTGCAATTAAAACTAACTGATTGAAAAATACCAATATTCCTAATACGATTATTACCATTCCAAACAAAACTGTGTAGTATTTCAAATGTTTACCAATCTTTGAAATTATTCTACTTGATTTTGAAATTAAGGCTCCCATTATCATAAATGGAATTCCCATTCCTATAGAATATGCAAGAAGTAAATTGAATGCTATTCCAGGGGATGTTGCTGCAAGAGTGATTATTGTGCCTAAAATTGGTCCGACACATGGTGTCCAGCCTGCTGCAAAAGCCATTCCAAACAAAAATGATACGGGGAATCTAGCACCTGCACTTTTTGGAAAAATCTTTTTCTCAATATTGAGTATACGAATTTTATGACTTAGAATCATGTATGCCCCGAATCCTATGATGATTATGCCTCCAATCTGATTAAATTCAGATACAATCTGGTTTGCATTTTCATAAAAAATTGAATTTATTGCTACGCCTAATGCAGAAAAAACTACTGAAAATCCAAGTACAAAAAATATTGAATTCAGAAATACATTTGATTTGTTAATAGAAATAACATTATTCTTTGTTTTAACTTCTGATAATGTCGTTCCTGAAATATATGCCAAAAATGCTGGAACCATAGGCAAAATACATGGTGCAAAAAAGGAACCAATTCCTGCTAGAAATGCAATTACTATTGAAATTTCCGTCACACCACTTGTCTGATTTCATTTTATAAAATCATTAACACAAATGAGTTTTTATCCTAGGAATCGTAGTTTTTCATATGAACTCAAGATTTTATGTCGTTATTGGGCTATTGGGTGCTATTGTAGTAGGTGCATTTATTGTTGGTTCTCCGGCAATAGGTGGATTTGATATGATGCGCTAATCATTTTAGGTTAAACTTTCTTTTAGCTTTTTCTAAAATTTGTATGGAATACTCTATTTCTTTATTTGATAACCACCCTGTGATTGAAATTCTAATACGTGCTTGATCCTTTTTTACAGTTGGATATCTTATTGCCTGTGCAAAAATCCCATTAATTCTTAAAAATTTTGAAAACTCCATTGCTTTTTTTTCATTACCGATAATTACCGGAATTATTTGACTTGTAGATGTGGTATGAAGCTCAATCTCTTCTAATCTTTTATGAAAAAGATTAATTTTTTTCCATAATTTCTCTCGGTATATCTCTCGTTTTGAATTAAATCTATTAAGTGAATATTGGTTTATTGATGAAGGTAATGCAGATGTGTAAATGAATGTCTTTGACGTGTTTATGCATAAATCAATTAATTTTTTTCTGCCACAAACATATCCTCCAAAACTTCCCAATCCTTTACTAAGACTACTCACGTAGAGATCAATTTTCTTTTCAACATCAAAAAAATTTGCTGTTCCTTTACCATCTTTTCCTAGTACAAAATCTCCATGCGCATCATCTACAACTGTAATCATACCATGTTTTTCTGATACTTGGCAAATCTCATTTAATTTTGACCAATCCCCATCCATACTGAAAACTCCTTCAGTGATTAGGATCTTTTTACCTTTAGTTTTTTGAACTTTTCTCTCTAAATCTCCTATGTTATTATGTTTGAAAATTTTAATCTTTGAACCTGATAATTTACATGCTTCAACAATACTTGCATGGTTTAATTCATCACTAAATATCGTATCATGTTTGGTTGCAATTGAAGTAATCATTCCAAGATTTGCCATGTATCCTGTCGGAAAAATAATTGCTTGCTCTTGTGATTTATGTTTTGCAAGTTTTTTTTCTAGTAGTGAAAAACTAGCATCATTTCCTGAAACAAGTCTTGAACTTGACTGGAATTGTGTATGTTTTATTTTACCTGATTTTATTCCAAGATAATCATTTGATGAAAAATTTAATAATTTTCTTCCATCCTGTTTTATGAACTGTTTTTCTACATGACTGTCTTGAAGATTTCGTAATAGATTGTTTTTTTTAATTCCACTTAATTTCTTTTCAAGTGTGCCAAATTTAGGCTTCAAGATCAATCTCTTTTATCATTTTGACATCTTTTTGCATAGAATTTCCATCTAAAGTCAAATATCCTGAACTGATAATTCCATTTGCACCGCTAAGAAGTAACTCCTTTCCATCATCATCCAGATTTACTTCTCTTCCTCCAGATATCTTTATGATGCTTTTTGGAAGTAAAAATCTCAAAACTGCAAAGACTCTTAGTATTTCTTCCAAGCTTAATGGAGTTTGTAGTTCTAAAGGAGTTCCTGGAAATGCTACCAATAGATTCACTGTTACTTCTTCTGGATTGAGTTTAGATATTGCTTGAACAAGTTCTTCTCTCTGCTTTCTTGTTTCTCCCATTCCAATTATGCCTCCTGTACAAAGCTCTAATCCTGCTTTTCTTGCAGTGTTCAATGTATCAATTCTATCCTGATATGTATGAGTTGTACAAATTTCTGGAAACTTTGATTCAGATGTTTCTAAATTATGATTATATCTGATTACTCCTAATTCTTTTAATTTTGTTGCCTGCTCAATTGTTAGAAATCCCAAACTACATTCAATTGAGATTCCAACTTTTTCATTTACTTCTTCAATTATGTGACACACCTTTTCAAAATCTTTGTTCGATGGTTCTCTCCATGCTGCAACCAAACAATAAGAGTGTGCACCGGCTTTCTTTGCATCTGTTGCTTGTCTTACTACTTCCTCTGCTGACATTAATTGATATTTGTCAATTCCCGTATCAAAAAATGCTGATTGACTACAGAACGAACAATCTTCACTACAATAATTTTTTTTAATATTTGCTAATTGCTCAACATCAATTTTTGATCCTTGGAATGTACGCGTAATTTCATTTGCAGCATCTGATAATTGACTTAAAATTTTATCATCAACATTGAATAATTGAGTTGTCATTTCTTCAGTTAATTTCTGATTGGAAAGTACCTTGTTTCTACATTCTGTGATCAATTCAGTTTCATTTTGCATATTCAAAATTAAAAAATTCACTAAATAAGCGTTAACTTGTATTTTCTCAATGGTTAACCATTAATTACTCGTAAAAATTATGATTCATATGAAATCGCCTAGTCCTTTATGGCATCCAAATACACAAATGTCTGAATGGACTTCTTTTCCTGAAATAGTATCTGCAAAAGGCATGTGGTTGTATGATTCAAAAGGTGGAAAAATGCTTGATGGAGTTGCAAGTATGTGGTGTAATGTTTGGGGTCATTCAAAGTCTGAATTAGTATCTGAAATCATTAAACAAACAAAAATACTTCAACATACTCCTTTGTTTAATCTCACACATCCATCTGCAGAAAAATTATCTAAAAAACTATTACAACTTAATCCAAAAATGAAATCTGTTTTCTTTTCAGATAATGGCTCCACTGCTATGGAAATTGCAATAAAAATTGCTTTGCAATACTGGCGTAATGTTGGAGAAAATAAAAAAACAAATGTTGCCACCTTAGAAAATGGGTATCATGGTGATACATTTGGTGCAATGTCTGTAGGTTACGTTCCTGAATTTTTCTCTAAATTCCGTTCTAAATTATTCTCCACAATACAATTCCCAGTCCCTCGAACCGTAATTATTGGAAGTAATACAAAAAAATCTTCTAAAGAATATGCAGAATACTGTTTATCAAAAATTGAAGATAAACTTGAAAAAGATAATTCGATTGCAGCATTTGTAATGGAAAGTGGAGCTCAGATGGCCGGAGGCGTTATAATCTATCCAAAAAATTTCCAAAAAAGAATTTCACAAATATGTAAAAAAAATGATGTCTTGTTTGTACTGGATGAAATTGCAACTGGATTTGGCAGATTAGGTTCTATGATTGAATACCAATCTCAAAGCTCTACTCCTGATATTGTTTCTTTTGGAAAAATGCTTACAGGAGGATATCAAACGTTTGCTGCGACTCTAACAACCAAAAAAATCAATGATTCATTTCTTGGTGAATTCTCCCAATTCAAACATCTCTTCCATGGTCATACCTATACCGGAAATCCTACGGCTGCGGCTTTATCGTTAAAGAATCTTGAATTATACAAAAAGTATCATCTCATTGAAAAAATCCAAAAAACATCTAAAATTTTCAAAGATAGACTGGATGATATATCAAATTTAGATTTAGTAGGTGAAATTCGTCATCAAGGAATGGTTATGGGAATTGAACTTGTCCAAAATAAAAATTCAAACAAGCCCCTTTCTTCCAATATTTCTATTAACAAACTGGTATTTGAAGAAGGTAGAAAACATCAAATTTATTTCAGAACGTTAGGAAATATCATAATGCTTGTTCCTCCACTAGATATTTCTCAAAAAGATCTTAATTTCTTGATTGATGGCACCATATCTACAATCAAATCATTATCTAGGAAGTTATGATGAATTCTATTTTTGTTACTGGAACTGATACTGATGTTGGAAAAACATGTGTTAGCGCGGCAATGGCAAATTATTTTCGTGAAAAGAATATTGATGTTGGAGTTATGAAACCATTTGCATCAGGTTACAAAGCAACAGCTGATTCTGTATCTGAAGATGTTGAAATTTTAATGAAATATTCTCAAACACATGATTCTATTGATCTTGTTAATCCATATTATTTTGAAATTCCTACCTCGCCATATGATGCATGTAAACAACTTAATCTTGAAATTGACATCTCTAAGGTAATTGATTCATACACACAACTTGCTTCCATTCACGATATGGTTATTGTTGAAGGAATAGGTGGTATAATGACTCCTATATCTAAAAATTATTTTGTTTCTGATTTAATCTCTGATCTTAATTTAGAATCAATTATTGTCACGGGTACGAAGATTGGTTCTGTAAATCATTCAATGCTCACGTATGAGCATGCACGTCAGAAAAATTTGAAGTTTAAGGGATTCATAATTAACCAAAATGTTGCTGATGGTTATGATTTGTCTAATATGAAACATCAGATATTTGGTTTAACTGGGCACAAAGTTTTTGGTGCAATTCCGTATGTTGAACCATTTAGTATAGAACCATACATTGCAACTTTCCCTAATTTTGTTGACGTCTCAAAATTAGGTCTTGAAAATATTTAATTTGTTAATCTTCCTTGATTTAACAAAATTTTGAGCATCTTTAACAAATTCGCCAAATGAATTTCTCTCTATGGCATATGCAGATTGTGATATGTTCATAATCTCTTTTGAAATTATCCAGATGTTTGAATCCTTTTTTTGAATTTTTTTAATTTCTTGAATTCTTTCATTTATTTGCATACTATCTGATGTTTTAGCAAAAAATATCACTATTGCATTATCATTATTTTTTCGTAATTCTTCTAAATTTGGAATTATCATATCTAACTCAATATTTTCAAAAGAAATTTTTCTTTGACTAGGAATTAGCATTTCTGTGAATAAATAATGTGTAAAACTTTCTGCCAGTGTGCCATATTTTTCATATTCTTCAATTGATTTTACATCTTGTATGACGGGTTCACAGATCTTTTCAAATAATTCTGAAAACTCACCATTTAGCAGTAATTGATGTATCTGTTCTTCCCCTACATTCGCTATATTTTCATATAATGTATCTTTAATTGGAGAATTTTCACTCATCTGATCATTCAATGAATGCGTATCTTCTTTCTCCTCTTTTGTCTGAGGAAATATTTTCTACATGTTCTAAAACAAATTCTTTTCTTGCGCTAAGCAATGATTGGTTTGGTTCAAGTTTATTTTCATGGAGCTCTTCATAGTCTTCCAAGCTTAGTTTTTGTCTTTCACCAATCTCAGTTTCCAAGTTCATTTCTTTTACTATTGATAGATGTTCTGGTTTTATGACGCCGCTGAAAACCATTGCACTACTTCCGCTTCCATATGATGCAAATCCAAAGCGTTTTCCTTCTAGATTTACTCCTTTCTGAAATTCATATTCCAAACAACTTCTAAATCCAAGATATAATGATGCAGTATAGAGATTTCCGATACTCTTTGATGCTATGAGTGAACTTGCAACCTTGTTTTCATAAATTTCTTGATATGTGTTGGTTTTTGCAAATCTTTTTGTAAATTCACTATCTTTTGTCATAAATTCTGAATCTGCAATTATGGATTCAATTGTTCCACGAGGATCTTTAGGAACTGGTTCTTCCATACCCACTTCGGCAATTACTTCTTTCCATTTTGGTGTATTTCTCAATTCATGTCTTACGAGATATGCTAATGCCTTCTTGCCCATGTTACTATATGGCAAATGCATATTGAAATAATCTATATGATCTAACATGCTTTGACCCTCTTTCATATCTATTAATCCAGTTTTGAGTGCCTTTCTCTTGTAATCATTTAGTGCATTTTTTACTTGAATTAGATACAACAAATTGGAATATTGTCCGTGTACAATTGGGGTTTCTTTTCCAAATGGTCTGTAAAAGTCATATTCATTTTTAATTGATGTAGAAGTAACTTTAGGATCAAATTCTAAAAGTCTTGGTGAATCGTTTAATAACATTGCAACTGCTCCTCCGCCCTGTGTCATTTCTCCACTAGAACCTAAATCATATTTTGCAATATCTGATACAACTACCAGGGCATATTTTTCTTCAGATTCGCCTGCACGTATCCAATTTGTATTGTCATACAATGCATATGAGCCACTAACACATGCAAATTTACATTCAATTCCTCCACAGTGTTGAAATGATCCTGCACCGTAGACTTGTTCTAACATTCCAATAACATAGGAATTCATGGCTTTTGATTCATCAAATGATGATTCTGTTGCTACATACAATCGTCCAATTTGTTCTGGTGATAATTTATTTTTCTGCATAATTTTCAAACATGCATTTGCAGCTAAACATGCTGGGTCTTGATTAGAATCCACAATTGCCATTTTTGAAACACCCAATCCTTTTACTAATTTTTGAGGGTCGAGACCTCTTGCTTCTGCAAAATCTCCTGCATCCATGAATAATCGTGGAATGTAAATTGAGATATCATCTATTCCTGCTGCCAATAGCTATGCCTCATGATGTGGGTATATAAGATTTCTAGGGTAAATATGATTTACGTACTGATAAAAATTCTGGCGATCTTATTAATAGTATTTGAAATTTTCTAAGTATCTAGCATTGAATTAAAGATTCTTTCAAACACTTCGTATGGTTGAGCGCCAGAAATTGTTTGAACCTGTTGACTGTTAGTTGAAATTACAAAAAATGCAGGAGTGCCAGTAAGACCTAGGGATTGTGCATCAGAATTACTATTTGCAATTAAATTTTGATATTTTAATTCATTATTACAGTCCATAAATTGATTCATATTCAAATTATTTTCTTGTGCAAATCTAACAACATTCTCTTGTCCGGCCCATCCAGTCTCTTCTCCATCCCAATTGTTATACAATGTATTATGATACTCCCAGAATTTTCCTTGTTCGCCTGCACAATGTGCTGCATGTGCCGCAACAACGGAGTCAGGTCCAATTATTGTGTAATCTTTGAAAATGACATTGACTTTACCTTCCATCACATAGTTTTCAAAAATCTTATGTTCTGTATTATGGAAGTATACATTACAAAAATGACATTGATAGTCTCCAAATTCAACTAATGTGATTTCAGCATTTGGATTTCCAAGTATTGGAGAACTATTATCAAAAAATGTCTCCATTGTAATTTGTACAGGTTCAATTTGTTCTTCTACCAATTGTTTTTCTATCAAAGGTTCTGGTGTCCCAGATAGATCTCCAATTCCAAATACCACGACAGCAATGCATATTCCTGAAATAATTGCACCAATTGTTAAAGATGGTACATGTAACGTTTGTTTATTATTATTTTTTGGAGAATCTTTCTTTTCTGAAATTGTATAATCTTTTCCTTCTATTGAAAATGTAAAATCTTTATCGGAATCTTTTGTTTCCACAAAAAAATGACTAAACCATGTGATTTAATCCTTCCATTAATTATAAAAGACTGGATTCTCTAGCAATTATTGATGAAGAAAGTCTTTGTCAATGGTTATGGTTCAATTGGCAGTCGTATAATTCAATTTATCAAAGATGATCCTGAAATTGAACTAGTCGGAGTAGGAAAATATTCTCCAGATTCAAAAGTAACTGACGCCATAAACCGAGGATTCAAAGTATATGTGCCTGAAAAAAATCAAAATGCATTCTCTGATTTTACAATAACTGGAAACATCGAAGCTGCATTAGATGAATCTGATTTGGTCATAGATGCATCTCCTGGAGGCGTGGGTTTTAAAAATAAAAAATTATTTTATGAGCCTAGAGATATTTTATCAATCTATCAGGGTGGAGAAACAATAGACGGAGAAAACGCTGTTTCTGATTTATTGTTTAATTCAAAGGTAAATTATACAGATGCAATTGGGAAAAAACATGTCATGCAAGGTAGCTGTAATGTTACCGGCATGGGTCGTATCTTAGAACCATTACGAAAAAATTTTGGAAATTCAATTAAAAGATTCGATGTTACGCTTGTGAGAAGATGGGCAGATATTGAACAAACCGATGAATCAGTTACAGATACAATTGAACTAACACAGAGTCCACATCATGGGGAAGATGTAAAATCATATTTTGGTAAAGAATCTCCGTTGTTTGTTCGTGCAATTAAAGTTCCTACACGACAAATGCATTTGCACATAATGGATATAAGATTTAAAGAGACTGCACCATCTGTAGATGAAATACATGGTATATTCAAAAATGAATATGGTGTTGCAACATTATGGAATGCCAAAGGAACTAAAGATATAAGAGATTTTGCAGAAAAATTAAACTTTGGTTTTAAAGATACTAACATGATTCACATACATGCTAACATGACACAAAAAATTGACGATACAATTCAGATTATGTATTCAGATGATCAAACCGGAATTGTGATTCCTGAAAATCATATGTTGTTACAAGCAATGTTGTTTAAAAAATCACATGAGGATGCTGTAAAACATACAGAAAAACTGTTCAACATGTCTGAGAAAAAAAGACTTTTGGAATCTAATTTTAGCAAAGAATAATTATTTTATTTTCTCTATTCTGATTTTATCAGGTTTATTTTTTGAAACTTTTTCTATCATTATTCTTAATGACTCAATCTCAATTTTATCTCCCTCTTTTGGAATGTCTCGCAATTTTTCATGTAGCAGTCCATTTAATCGTGAATAATCATCCCCTTCAGGAATATTTGTTTTGAAAATCTCATTAATTTTGTCAATCTCAATATCTCCATTTGTTAAAATTACATCGTTTCCTTCATTCTGAAATACTTGTTGAACCGTATCTTTCTCATCATGAATTTCACCTACAATTTCTTCAAGTAAATCTTCTAGTGTCACACATCCTTCTACTCCGCCAAATTCATCTACTACAATTGCCATGTGAGTTTGTCTACCTTGCATCTCTTTTAGTAAATCACTAACACGTTTTTCTTGAGATACAAAAATTGGGTCTCGCATAATTTCTTCAAGGGATATCACTTTCTCATCATTTTCTAATGTTTTTAGCACATCTCTAACATGTACAATACCTGTGATATTATCACTATTTTCAGAAAAAACTGGAATTCTAGAAAAACCACTATTATTAATTTCAGGCAATGCTTCAAACAACATTTTTTTAGAATTCAATGTGAACATTTTTGTTCTCGGTGTCATAACTGAACGAATAACTATGTCATCAAAATTTAGTGCACCATGTACTAATTCACTTTCTTGTTTTTCTATTGCCTTATCTTTCAATCCTTGATCAATAACCCCTTTAATTTCATCTTCCGTTAATCCTGGAGGGTTATCACTACTTCCTGTTAGGCGAATAATCCCTTTAGTTATTGCTTCTAAGATCCTAACAACTGGATAAAATGCATAACTGAATGCCAATAACACCGGACTATATCTGGCAGCAATCTTTGCTGCGTTAGCATTACAGTATGTCTTTGGTGTTATTTCTCCAAAAACTAGTATCAAAAATGTCATAATTCCAATTACTATGGCTAATCCATCGTTTCCAAATATTTTTAATGCAATATCAGTTGCTATTGCAGTTGATGCAACATTAACTAAATTATTTCCCAGATTAACACTGGCCATCATGCGACTAGGATTTGTTTTTAATTTTAGAAGTGATGATGCACCTTTTACCTTGTCTTTTACCATCTGTTCAATCTTTGATATTCGAACTCCTACCAAAGCTACTTCCAATCCACTAAAGAAGCCAGAAAGTCCAATCAAAACTACCAGTAAGGGTATTTCAAATTCTAATTGCATTTGACAACCTCTAATAATTTTATTTTATTGATATAAACACTGCATATCATATATTGTAGTTACACCACATTTTCAGATTAATCTAATTTGTATATGGTTTCTATTAAACCCTTGAGATTAAGTAAAATTGATTTTCTCCAATCTGAGCCTAAATCTTTGGTGGTCTTGCAAATTTATTTGAAGGATCGTTATGATAATCGATTGGAAGTAGAGGTTCTTTTTGTCGTCCTGTTAAAATTCCTACTACTTTGTCATCTTTTTTAATCACTCCTTTATCACGTAATTTCTTTATGCCTGCAACTGATGCTCCTGATGCCATTTCACAATCAAATCCGTTTAATCCTACTACTGACATTCCATCGAGCATTTCTTTATCTGTAACTTCTTCTACAATTCCATTTGTAAATTCTAAAGCACGTAGTCCTTTTGCAACGTTTGAAGGTTTACCAATTTGTATTGCTGTTGCTTTAGTCTTTGGTTTGAGATTTTCATCTTTATTCATTTCATCATAAAACCTTTCAATTAATTGAAAATTAGGTGCACCCTCATTCCATCGTAATTTTTCTTCATCAAAAATTCCGTTAAATAATTGATAGAGTGTGTTAGCTCCACTTGCATTAATTACGGCTATTCGTGGAATTTTTTTAATCCATCCCCATTCATATAATTCCATTAAACTTTTTCCACAACTTGATGTATTTCCTAATGCACCTCCTGGATAAACCAACCAATCCGGTACCTCCCAATTTAGATATTCAAGCGCTCTATATGGAATTGTTTTTTGACCTTCAATTCTAAATGGATTTACTGAATTTACTGTATAACTTCCAGGTTCTTCTGCTGCTTCTAATGATTTTGTAAATGCATCATCAAAGTTTCCATTAACTTTTACCATCTGAGTTCCAAATTGATATGCTTGGCTTAATTTTCCCGGGGCTATTTGTCCATCTGGAATGTAAACATCACATTCCATGTTTTCATTTGCTGCAAACATTCCTGCTGATGCAGAGGTATTGCCTGTAGATGCACAAATGATTTTTTTTGCACCCATCATTTTTCCATGAGTAACTGCTGCAGACATTCCATTATCTTTAAACGATCCACTTGGATTGTATCCTTCTGGTTGAAATACTACGTTTTCATTATCAAGGCCAACAAATTCTGCAACTTTGCTCATATGATATGGTTTTGATTGTCTTCCTTCAGCACCGTCTAGTGACACTAGATATTTTGAACACTGTTCGATGTCTTCTGTTTCAATTTCACAAAAATTTAATAATTCTCTAAATCGCCACACCCCACTTTCATTGTAAATACTTCCTTGTGGATTTCTTCTTTCGTAAAATACCTCTTTCAAGCTTGAACTTGGTTTATTTTCATATTTTACATCAAGCAAGAAATTACATGAATCACACTTTATGGCTAGTGATTTTATGGAATATGTTTTCCCACAATTTGGATTAATACATACAAGTTTGGCTTTTTGTTGCATGATTCTAACCATAATTTGCTACTAATTTAAAGGCTGGATTGATATTCTTCACCTCATATTTTCATAAAATTCACCAAGTAAAGATTTAGAACTAATTTTTAATTAGATATATCATGGTTATTGTTGATGAATATTTTCATGATCTTATGAAGAAAATTCTAAACAGCTATGATATAATTAAAAATCTAGGAGATTCTAAAGAAGATTTTCTAATTTTAGATGTTGAATTGTCTAAAATTAATGGACTGTTGAAAGTGTTACTTAGAAAATCTGATGAATTTTCTGATAAAAATAGTGAATTCTCAAAATTAAAGAAAAAAATTCAAAATTATTTTGAAAATTATTATTTTGTTGAAGAACTTGAAAAAATGAGAGAAATCTATTCCGAAGATCCATTGAGAGTAAAACATATCAGAAATTCTATAGTTAAATCACTTCAGGATGAAAAAATGATTTTTAGAATTTATGACATTGCAAATGATTTGAAATAATTATTTTTTCTTTTTTGAAATTTTAGAATCTTTATCTTTTATCTGTTTTTCAACTTCTGATTTTTTATCTTCGACTGCTTTGAAAACTTCTTGTATTAGTCCATCTAGATGTCCATCAGAAATTTCGGGGGATACTGATTCTGAAATATTATTAATTGCTGCAGAAATTTCAGAACTTACTTGTTCAAAACTCTCAGGATCTTCTGCTGCTGTTGCATATAGTGCTTTTAGATTATCAACCTGATTTAACACCTGATCTGTTAAAGTTAGCTTATATTCCGAACCGTCTACCGAGATATCTTTTGTTATCATAAAATTTGTTCAAAAAGTAGGTTCTTAAAGTTTCTGACTCTCAAAACACTATCATGTCGAGAGCTGCGGCATCACTTACTAACGTGGTATGTCTTGAATTTATGACATATCCATTCTTGATTTCTTTTGTTGGAACCCATCTGTTTGTTGATGTATAATGCCTATCTTCTATCAGCTTTTGCTCAACTGCTTCGATATCTAGTTCACCTTCTTCGACTTTTTGTGATTCTAGATGTTTTATTGTGATTAGGATTTTATTCACTTTGACTCTATCACCAAATTTCCATTGTGATGGTGCGGTCTCATCTGATACTTCGACGACTTTAATCTTCATCTCTTTTGTGCCTAGAACGTTTTTACTAACAAGCATACGTTCGTCTATGAAATCTGAGAAGCTCATACTATTTTCAATATTTTGTCATTAATAAACAAAGACAAATTCTCTTCAATATAGTGCCAATATCATTTTGAAATTATTTTTTGATATTTTGATTTGAAAGGCATCGGATAGTCTTTTAAATTCAATTTTTTCTTCTCACCATGAATTAACGCATACGTTGTACCGTCATATTTGCATACTATGTCAATTGGATCTTTCTTTGCATTCCATATCTTGTAAAATTCTCTCAATTCTCTTTTTTCATACTTTCCCACTCCGATTCTTTTCTTTGATAGAAATTTGAATGCTAAAATCACTTTTCGAGTTTTGTAGACTGTAAAATTATTAGTCCAACTTAGGCATCGAATAATTTGGTCAAATGGAACTGTTAGTGTGGTCCCGGTTCCAGATTTTGCTTCTATTGTGAATATCATGCTATCTATATTATTGACACATAAGATGTCGGGTAATGCGACACTCGGAGAACCTAATCTAAATGCCTTCCAATTCTCCATTTTATTGAATCGTTTAACTAGTGTATCTTCCCAATTATAGCCTCGCTGTCTTCGAGTTTGTGCTATTTTTTTAAAATTAAGTGATTTTGTCTTATTTACAATTTTTAAGTTGGATTTCATACAATACGTTTGTCTTATTGAATATAGTAATACAGGTTATTGTCTAATGACCTATTGCTAATTGTTTTCAACAATAAATGAATAATTTGGTTTGGAATCAAATGACACATTCATTGTAACACTTTGACCTGTTTTTGGTATTGATGTAGATGAAATCTCGCCCATAATTCGGATGCCGTGATCAATCTCTATTAACCCAAAGTACGTAGAATCTTTTTTTGAAAATTCAATAATTTTTCCAATATTTTTTGATTTTTTCCATTCAGATTTGTTAAAACAAATATGACAGATTTCATTAGGTGGCCATATTGTATCGTTGCATTTTTCACAGTAAGATATTTGAAATATACCTTGTTTCAATTGTTCTTCAAAAAATGTCAATTTTCTAATACCATGACTGAGCTTGAAGTCCCCGCTGCCGACATATTATGCACTAATCCTGTTTTCAAATTAGAAATTTGCCGTTTTCCAGATTTGCCTTGAAGCTGAGTTGCAATTTCTATTGTTTGTGATATTCCTGTCGCTCCCAGCGGATGCCCTGCCCCAATCAATCCTCCTCGAGGGTTTATCATCCTATTTTCAGTATTGAATAAATCTCTGACAAATTCTCCACTTTTGTCATTAGCCGTAATTCCTAACTCCGAAATTGCCATTAATTCACAAACCGAAAACGCATCATGTACTTCTGCAACATTGATATCATTCGGTCCAATTTTTGCCATTTCGTATGCTGTTTTTGATGCAATTCGAGTACTTTCAATTTCTTCAAGAACATTTTTTGTAAAACTTGCAGATGTAGTTTTTTGTCCAATTCCTTTAATCCAAATTGGGTTATCAGAAATTGTTTTTGCTATTTCTTCAGATGCCAATAAAATTGATGAACTACCCGAACATGAACGTGAACAATCTAAAATTCTTAGATCATCCGTAATCTGTTTTGAATTCATAACTTCAGATATAGTTCGAGGTTCGTTACTGTATGCAAATGGATTGTCCATTGCTTGTTTGTGATTTTTGGCAGATACTATTGCAAGTTCTTCTTCAGTGGTTTGAAATCTTCGTTTATGAGCTTTGGTAAGCATAGATGCCCAATAAATTGGATGTTCAAAATTTCCTCTGGATTTATCCCATTCTAAAACCTGACCAGGATTCGTTGCAGATTCTACTCCCGAAATTAAAATTATATCTGCTAATCCGGAAGATATGTACGCATATCCTGAGATGAGTGCATTTGTTCCAGAACTGCAAAGATGTTCTATTGAATGTGAAATTTTTGGCTGTATACCCATCGTTTCAGATAAAATTGCGCCAAGATATTTTGAATTATTGTTTGTAGATACAAGAACTCCTTCAATATCTTTAGGTTCACAATTTCTTACAGATTGAATACAATTTTTAGTTGATTCAAAAAGTATTTTTTCAACATCTCCATCATCTTTAGAAAATTTTGTTTGTCCTGTACCTACTATCGCCACATCATTCATTTGATTCTCCTGAAAAAGTTTTTGTTAATAATTCAAATGATTCGTTCACATTGCCTATAGGATTGAACTGAATGATTGGTAAATCAATTCCTACATCCCTAAACGCATCTAATTTTTTTATTGCTGTGGCAGGAGTACCTGCAATGCATAAATCGTCTAACATTTTTTCTGGTATCAATTCCTGTAAACTATTCAATCCATTTTTCTCATACTCTTCATTGATGATCTTTACTTCATTAGAATATCCGGTTGATTGTAAAAATTCACGATAAATTTTTCCTACTGCAATGTAAAAACTAAGAGTTTTTTTTGCACGATTTCTAGCTTTTTCTTCATCTTCATGAATGCATGTAATTATCTGTAATGTAGTGTCGATTTTTTTCTTTTTTTGCATTTTTGAAATTGTTTCTTTCATTTCGCTTTTTGGTCTTAAATAAAATATCACTCCATCTGCAATATCCCATGTCATTTCAACCATTTTTTGATTAATAGCTGCAAGATAGATTGGAATTTCTTTCCGTATTGGTTTTGTTAGCAATGAAAAATCTTTTAGAGTGAATATTTTTCCAGAATAATTTATTTTTTCACCTTGTAATGCTAAACGTATAATCTCGACATATTCTTTCATTCTTTGAACGGGTGTATCAAAAGAATTTCCATGAAAATTTTCCACAATTGGTACACTACTTGTACCCAATCCAAGTATCAATCTCCCGTTAGAAATAGTATCTATGGTTGATGCACCCATTGCAATCAAACTCGGACTTCTGGAATAGATGTTAATGATTGATGAACCAATTTTTGAAAATGTGTTTTCTTTCGATGCAAGTCCGAGCATAGAAAAATTTTCCATACCCCATGTTTCTGGAATCCATTCGACTTCGGGTTTTATTTCACTTAGTTTTTGTGAGCATTCTAAAACCTCCTCAATTGAAAGCAGTGAACCTAAACTGTAAGATAATCGTCTCATTTGAAATATTTAGAATATTTTTTTGATTTTATTTCTTTTGAACATTCTTCTATGTCTTTATGAGAATCAATTGAAAACCATAGTGCATTTTTGAATTTAATCGTCTCAAGTGTCTTATTTTTTGCCATTTTTGGAAAAACAATACCTTCTAAACTACCTTTTCTAGGAATTATTTTTTCAATATTTTTTGATAAATGGTATATTCCAGGATTCATCCAAACGTTAGATACGTCTTTTTTTTCATTAAATTTTAGAATTTTATTATTTCGTATATCCATGGTGCCGAATTTTGTTTTCAGTTCATTGGCTGCAATTGTATTTGGTTTTTTAAGAATTTTTTTTAGATTAATGTTTGTAACGATATCTCCATTTAATACCACAAATGATTCGTCATCAACAAATCTTAATGCTTTTCTTACTGCCCCGCCAGTACCTAATGGTGTTTTTTCAATTGAAAATATTATATTACATCCAAAATTTTTTTTCTTTTTAAGAAATTTTTCTATGAGATTAGATTTGTAACCACTAGAGATTATAATTTCAGTTATTCCATATTTTTTAAGATATTTTATGGTTCTTTCTATGAGTGGTTTATTGTTTATTGGAATTAACGGTTTTGGAATTTTATCTGTAATTGGACGTAATCTTTTTCCTCTTCCTCCTGCTAAAATTATTGCTTTCATAATATTTGGTAATTTTTTCTGTTTTTTAACGTATACTAATCTATATGATCATCTCAAATGCGGTCAATCCAAAGAAATAACCTACCAATACCATAGTGACGCCCCATGAGCATGAACCTAGTATAGTATATACCAAAAATTTCTTTATGCTCATTTTCAGTAATCCTGCAGGAACAGAAATCATTTCTCTAAATACGGGAACCATTCTTCCAAACAAAACTGCTTTGTCCCCATATTTTTCAAACCATCTCTCGACTTTTTCTAATTTCTTTTCAGAAATTCTAAACTTACCTAGATATCTCAATAATGCTGTTCGTCCTAATTTTAGAGCGATTAGATAAATTACTGTTGAACCAATTGATGCACCTAATCCTCCAACAATACCTAACAACACTGCCTCTGCAACACTTAGTCCATTTTGTGATGCAATGAACCCTGCAGTAGGAAATACTGCCATCGTGGGAATTGGAGGAATGATTGTTTCAAGTAATGCGGCAAGGAACACACCTGTGTACAAATATTCAGAAAGTAAATCTGCTATCCATTGAACTAATGCTTGTAATTCACTCATTATCTTTTTTCTCAGTTATGTAGTAATGCAATTCTGTGTAACATTCTTTGCAATATTCTTCAAATTTGGTATGCTCGCAATCATAACCTTTGCTAGTATTTTGTCCACATTTTTCACATTTAGGCATGCGAAATCTAGTTTGATGACTTCTTTATCTTTATTGCACCTAATGCAATTTGGAAAATTCCTGGAGCGAATAACATTGCTACTGATGACATAGGATCTCTATCAGTTCCTTCTGGTGCAGCGGTTCCGACCATTGCTATGCCTCCAATTAGAATTAAAACACCTGCAATGATTATCATTCCACCTAGTCCTTTTGATGGTTCTTTTAGTGATATGAAAAATGCAATAATTGGTAAAAGTAGTGCAGGAGCGCCTAATCCCATGCCTCTTTGCATGTCATCTAATGGCAAAAATCCATCACTTTTTCCTCCTTCGCCACCCATACTTGCAGCGACGTCTGCACCGTAAAGTACTAGGAGTCCTATTGCGATTCCTGTAATTATCAATGATGCTTTTAGTGCCATGATGATTTCTGATATCAAGTATTAATAAAACTATTCAAAAATATTCGAAATAATACTAGGATTCTTTTGGTTCTATAACCAAATTTTTCTTTAGATCTTCAACTTGTTTAAGCAATTCCTCCATGCCTCTATTTTCTACATCAACTATATTCACATGTCCAATTTTACGTTGTGGTTTTGATTCTAATTTGCCATACATTTTCAGATGGATGTTGTCCTGTTTTTTGAATAACACATTGTATTCTCCTTGAAATGTTTTTGGCCCTAAGATATTGTACATTATTGTAGGAGTTTTAATTGATGAATCTCCTAATTCCATTCCTAGAATTGCCCGTAAATGTTGTTCAAATTGAGATGTATTGCATGATTGTAATGTATGGTGACCTGAATTATGAACTCGAGGTGCAATTTCATTAATTAAAATCTCATCATCAGATGTAACAAACATTTCTATTCCAAAAACCCCTGCTCCATGTAACACTTCCATTGTTTTTTCAGCAATTTTTTCTGCTTCCTTTCTAACCGTCTCTGAAACTCTTCCAGGCGCAATTGTTGTTCTTAAAATATTATTTTCATGAATATTTTCTACTACAGGATATGTTGAAATTTCACCCTTTGTATTTCTTGCAGCTATGACTGAAACTTCTTTTTCAAATTTAACAAATTTTTCTACCATTAGAGTTTTTCCTGAAAACAAATCTAAAGCATCGTCTATTTCAGATTTTGAATTAATTTTATAATTCCCTCGCCCATCGTATGCATCTCTTCGAGTTTTTAGTAACAATGGGAGGCCCATTTTATCTATCATTTGATTCAGTTCTTCTTTATTTTCAATTTTTTCAAATTCTGCGACTGCAATGCCATTTTTTTGTAAGAATTGTTTTTGAAGTAATTTATCTTGAATAATTCTTAATGTATCTGGTGAAGGATTTATCTCGGTATTTTCTTCTAATTTTTTTAATACATCACTATTTCCAGATTCAATTTCATATGTTATAATGTCTGATAATTCTGATAATTTTTTTATCGCATCTTCATCTTTGAAATCTGCAATGATTTGCTGTGCGCCAACTTTTGCAGCAGGGCAATTTTCAGTAGGATCTAAAACTATTATTTTTGAAATATCATCTAAATTTTGTGCTGCTTCTGTAAGCATCATTCCTAACTGCCCCCCACCAATTATCCCTAGAGTTTTACTCATAACGTTCAACAAATATTGTATTACTAATAGTTTAGCGAAATTTTTTGATTGAAATTGTTTAAAAATAGCCAAAAGCATGAAAAAATATTGGTTACAAAAAAGCCTCTCGTTGGAATAATTATGGGTTCTAGTTCAGATAGCCGCATCATGCATGGTGCTGCAGAGATATTGGATTCTTTCTCCATACCTCATGAAGATCAAATTATTTCCGCACATAGAACTCCTGAAAGATTAAACGAATATGCTAAACATGCTGAAAAAAGTAAATTCAAGGTAATAATTGCAGGTGCCGGAGGGGCCGCACATCTTCCAGGAATGATTGCATCACATACTACAATTCCTGTAATTGGAGTTCCCATAATGGTGTATAATGATAAACAAATGAAAAAAACTGACAAAAACAAATATT
>Ga0207961_1000048_pt1 | contig 30905 bp, 27 predicted proteins | sample Knorr_S7_td_250__FD_185596 | JGI IMG/M metagenome (GOLD analysis project Ga0207961, IMG submission 185596) | Marine microbial communities from Southern Atlantic Ocean transect - Knorr_S7_td_250_ad_252m_LV_B (SPAdes) (version 2) | ecosystem: Environmental > Aquatic > Marine > Oceanic | place... | reverse complement strand
ACGTCTTATTGGGTTATCACCTTGATCGGCTAGATTATAAACTAAGTAATTTTTTTGCTCGTTTGATAATTGTTCATTAATACTTGCGGCATTAATTGCATTGACATTACTTGAACCAACGATGAAAATTTTATCTTTTGAAGAATCTACTGATTTGCTAGAATTAATTATTCCATGCCAATCAGGATCATAAACTTGAATATACAAATCAGTTGAAAAAGCGAAAATCACTGTAACAACCAAAATTGCAAAAATAACACTAAACATAATTTTGTAATTCATATTTTATCCGTGATTATTACTCGTCAGAAGTCTTTCAAATGATGTAAATTCGAATTTTTCCAATAAATCTTCCATTTTGTCATAAGCCTTGTCAATATTATGAAATGTGATGAAGTGATCTTTCTTGGGTAGTTTGATCTTTGGCATGAATTCAGGTGTTAATTCCCATGAATGAATGTAGAAAACTCCGGGCAAATTTTCTTTTTCGTAAGATTTTATGGTAGTTTCAATTATGCGTGAAGGTAACGTTCTCAAGTAAAACCCTCCTGCGGCCGGTATTTTTTTCCCTAAGAATTTTGTTACCATTATAGGAAACTCAATGATTTTTCCGTCCTTGGAGTTTCCTTCTAAAAATTTACTTGAGATTTTATATGGTTTTTTGTCAGCATTAGGAATTCCATATAAGCTTGTTTTTGCTGGAACTACACTACTATCATAAACATAACCGTTTTCTTCTAAAACGTCAATTGCCCACGAACTATTAGCATTAAGAGAAAACGTAGGTGCTCTAAATCCCCGTGATTTATGATTTGTTAATTCCGCAAATTTTTTAATTTCGTGCGGAAATTTTTCTTTGTAGTCAGGTGAATCTAAACGATCATGATACATAGTATGAAATCCAATTTCATGATCGTTTTCAATGATCTTGTCAAAAATCTCTGGTTGAATTTCTAATAATTCGCCCACTACAAAAAATGTTGCAAATGTTTCGTGTTTTCTTAACAAATCCAGTATTTTATCAATACCATTTATGACAGATGGACTATGTTTTTCATTTTTTATATTTTGTTTAATCAGTTCTGGATGAAACCAGTCCTCGAAATCAATTCCTAAAACATTCAATTTTTTTACTCTATTTTTTTTACGACTCTAGCAGGGTTGCCTACTACAACGCAGTGATCAGGAACATCTTGAGTAACAACGCTTCCAGGTGACACGATAGAATTTTTTCCAACTGTAACACCAGATGTAATAATGCAGCCAGGATTTATTACAGCTCCGGATTTTATTGTCACTTCAGCAACTTTTCTAGGATATGCACCATTTTTCAAAAATAAATTTGCAGTAGGATTACTGTGAGCAAAGATCATTGAAAAAGATCCAAGTGTAACATTATCTTCAATGTGTACTAGCTGAGGATAAATAAGATCAATCAGGGTATATGGATTAAAATGGCAGTTTTTACCAATTTTAACACCCCTTTTACGTTGCATGTTAATAGCAAAACCAGAATGTGGAGAAGAAAAAGCTAATCTGTGTAGTATCCAAGAATTAGCAAATTTTATCTTAATCTGAAAACGACCAAAAGCACCACTATAACCATAATATTCCATCAGCTCTTTTTCATTGATTTTGGTTGCATCATCGATGAGATCCTTATATTTACTCATATAACCGTCAGATTTTCTGAATCTTTCTAAACCTTTCTGATAAAAAATAGGGGATTTTGGATTAAGATAATTTGTTAATATTAGATTAGAGTTTTTGATGTGGCGTAATTTTCAAAATTAAAAGCTAAAGATGAAACGAAATTTGGGTTAATCTAATGATATTTGATATTAGTAATATTCTGCTTAAACATGTTCACTTTCAATTTTACCATCATGTCTTTGCCATTCATCATTTATTCTATATACGTCATCTAACTCAATAGTGGAAGATTCTATTAACGTCAAATCTTCTACTGCCTCAACTCTATGTATAATGCCCGGTTTAACATGAAAAACCATACCTGGTGTTATCTCCTGTTTTTGTAAATTACTAATTATCTCATCAATTTCACCCTCAGAATATTGACCGTGCCGAAATTTCTTGATGTCAATTGGGACAGATGAATAATGGAGTATGCCCTTTCCTTTTTGAATATAATTTGTTTCCTCTTTAAATTCATGGAATTGAATACTAGATTTGAAGTTTGCACGGAATAAAATTTCCTTTAATGCATATTTGAAATCCGGACTACCATCTGCAATCCATTTCTCATAACCCCAAGGTTTATTGATCTTTTTGACTTGTTCCATTGTTTTTATTTCCAGAGATTTAGAAACACATTTTGAAATTATAATTTTGTATAGCAAGTCATCAGCATCAATATCAGAGTTAGTTAATTTTCCAATTAATGTTTTTATAAGAATTGAATCACTATTGAAAAACGTTTTTTTCTCCCTCATTTTAGAAAATAAAGATGTAATACCTTTTTTCTTACCTTGACTAGAATCTAAATTAGATGCAGAAAATTTTAACCAATTAATAGCCCTATAGGTAGATATTAAACCAAAATCCACATCTAAACCTAATTTTTTTCCGACAATTTCAATAGTTGTAGAGTGTTCATCAACTTCATCCTCAAATTTCATTTGACCGTGAAATCTTTCCTGCGTTTTATCCCATATTATTTGAGGTGTTGGATTGAACAAAATATTTTTTCTTATATTAGCTTGTACATATGAAAATATTTCATCTGCATTTATTGGCATATCTTTTAAAAAATAATTTTTGTTTTGTTGTATGTCGTCAAGTCTATATATCATGCCTTGAATTGGACCGAATGGTAATAATCCACGCTCTAAACAATATTTTATGAATTTATCAGACGAGCAAGATATAATTTTGTCAGAAAATTTTTTCTTAATGTATTCTCTATCTTTCTCTCTTTTTAAAAATGAAGAAAGACATAATGAAATTGAGCTGTCTGAATCTAAAATTTCTAATATTTGATGTATGTTATTCCTTTCATTAATCATATCGTTAGTAAATAAATATACTAAATAATCTCCTTGTGCATTATCTATACATACATTCCAATTCTGAATTCTGCCAACGTTAGTTTGATTTTTAATTATACGTATATTTGGAATGGTTTTTGCAAGTTCATCAACAATTTCTAGGGAATTATCAGTAGATTTGTTATCCACTACTAAAATCTCATAATTACTCTGAAGAAATTTTATATTTCTACATGATTCTATTGCTCTCCTAAGATTATTACCACCATTATAATTCGGAATTGCAACTGTAAATTTTGGTATATTTATTGACATATTATTTCACCTTGTAGAGAATCTTAGCTGCCTTTTCCATTACTTGAACAGGTGGATTTCTTCCAGTGTATAACTTGAACTGAGCAAAAGCTTGATACAAAGATAATTTCAAACCATCAACTGTTATTTTTTGATGTTTGTTTGCAATACTAATTAATTTTGTTTTTGGTGGGATAACTACATCCATTACAATTTTTGAGTTTTTGATCTTATGACTTGAAATTGGACTAGAAGAAATGTTTGGAGGCATTCCAATGGACGTTGCATTAATGATAATATCAGAATCTATATTTTCCCGTTTTGACCATTGAACAAAATCAACATTAAATTCTTTTGCAAGTTTTCTGCCTCTACTCATAGTTCTATTTGTAATTGTAATATTTCTTAATTTTAAATTCTTTAATGCAAACAAAATTGCTCGTGACACACCTCCCGCACCAAAAATAACTATGTTATTACCGTTTTTAATTTTTAATTGTTGTAATGACTGTTGAGCAGCTATAACATCAGTATTATATCCAATCAAACGGCCATTCTGGTTTACAATAGTATTTACAGCACCAATTTTTTTTGCTAGTGGATCTAATCTATCTAACAATGGGATCACTTTTTCCTTGAATGGCATAGATACACTACACCCTCTAATACCTAAAGAACGAATTCCACCTACCGTACCTTTGATATCAGTAATTGCAAATGCTCGATAGATGTAATTTAGCCCCAAAGTTTGATATCCAGTATTATGTACAGTGATTCCAAATTTTCCAGGTTTTTGTGCAACAGAGATACATAAAGTAGGATTGTTTAATGGGTTCATTTTATTCCTCATTTAAAACATCAAAAATAATTGAACTGCCTAAGGTAATTAATGCAAAATTAAACGGGGAATGATGTAATGCAGCCATATTGATATAGATTAATCCCACAAGCAAGCGGATTTTTTTAAAATTAAAGTTTTTTTGGCTAATATAATCATCAAGAATTTTTTGATAATTCACATCATCCTTCCATCTGTTTAGACTTACTGTCACTTTATTCCCATTCTGTTGAAAGTTATACAAATCTTTCATAATATGATCATAATTCATTACTATTCCACCATATAGTTTTGCTAAATCATAGTACAAATCACCTACCGCTATATTACCAGCAAAATCCTGACGCCAATCAATGAGCAAAAACTTATCTGTTTTTTGATTATATAATATATTTTGAAATTGTAAATCACCATGAATAAAACTAGGTATGCCTTCAAAAAGTTTTGACCATGGAATTTGATCTAATAATTTTTCTAATGGTGGAATATTTTTTCCATTAACATATTTTGGAAATTTAAAATTAGGATTTTCTTTGAGAAATAATGAAACTCGTGACATGGTTTTCTTATAATAAAAATCCCTACAAAGATGTTTCATCATTCTGGGATCTGTCTTAGAATTAGTCCAAACATTTTCATCTAACCAGTTTAATAATTTTTTAAATAATGATGGTGTTCCACAAGAATAGAATGAATCACCTTCCCATAATTCATACCAATAAAAATTTTTACCAGTCCTTTTAACTTTAGGAAAAATTCTTGGTTTAGTTTTAGTTTTTTTCACTCTCTTTTCAACAATTTTTTCATCTGAAAAAAATTTTATTACCTTATCATTTATAAAATAAATAAACTCATTTGTTTTTGCTATACTTTTTGAATCAAATTGTTTTTGTATTTTTTGATATTTTTTTAGATCACCAATATCATTCCATTTAATTTTTTTTGTCATAAGACCAGATGATTTCATTAATTCATCTAGACCATTTGATACTTGGTGTTCTTTTTTTATCATTATATTTTTTTGTAATCCATTCCAAAATTTCTTGTAGTCTTTAACAAATAATAATCCAGTAAATGCATAATAATTTTTGTTAGATTTTACCTTATCACGAATATCAACTACGCTTTTATTTTTTATGGCAACATTACAATATTGCGTTGATTCATCTACTATGACTTTAGAAATGCCTATCCAATTTTTATCATATTGATTTTCTAATTTATCAGAAAATAAACAATCACATGGTAAAAAAATAAATGGTTCTCTGAGATGATTTCTGCAACTCAATAATGATAATCCTGGACCGCTTCCTTTACCATCAAAGTTTTTGATGTTGACAAATTCAAATTTTTTATCAGGATGGGCAGTTTTCAAATAGCTTTTAACTTGTTCCCCTTTATACCCTAAACCAATTACAAATGAATCTTTTTTAGAAAATTTCTCAATAATGTGGCTGATTATTGCTTTGTTATTTAATGGCAATAATGCCTTGTTGATATTGTTACAAACAGGCCCCATTCTTGTACCTCTACCAGCAGCCAATATGCAAATTTTCATGTTTTCTAATGAAGATGTAAATGAGTTTGTAAATTTTCCTCTTAATTTGTTGTTTAATATTATATGTGCCAAAATTTGAAGAAATTCAATAAAATGAAAAAACCCAAAGTTTTTCTCATAGATGTTGATGGGGTACTGACTACTGGTCAATTTCTATACACGGAAAATGGAAAAACCATGAAGATGTTTGGGCCTGACGATCATGATGGATTATCATTATTGAAACCATATATGGAGATTAAATTTTTGACTGGAGACAAATCTGGTTATAATATTAGTAAAAAAAGAATTGTAGACGATATGAAATTTCCATTAGAAATTGTCAGTACTATTAAAAGAACTGAGTGGATTTCTGAACATTACTCTTTAGATGAAGTGATATACATGGGCGATGGTATATTTGACCATTATGTGTTTGAGAAAATTAGTTATTCCATAGCACCCGCTAATGCTGATGAAACTGCTAAGAAACGTGCAAATCATGTCACAAAAAACTCTGGTGGAAATCGTGCTGTTGCAGAAGCATGTCTACATATTCTAGAAAAATTTTTTGAACCATACAATCCAGATGAATTACCTAAGTCTGGCAACAAAATGTCAGGTGAATGGTCTGTTTGAGTATAGAGAAATTAAATAATTTTCTCCCAAAAAGTAAACATACTTTGTTGGGAATTGGTCCTATGAGTAAAAATTGTACTGATGCCTGCATTGAATTAGCCAACGAAAATAATGTTCCGCTGATGTTAATTGCAAGTAGAAGACAGATTGATTCAAATGAATCTGGCGGCGGATATGTAAATAATTGGACAACAGAAAAATTTTCTGATTATGTTAAATCCCATGATAATAACAAAAATATTATTTTGTGTAGAGACCATGGTGGTCCATGGCAAAATGATAGTGAAAAAAATGAAAAACTTAATTTTGATCAGGCAATGGAATCAGCCAAGAAATCTTTTACTGTTGATATAAAATCTGGTTTTCAAATTATCCATATTGATCCTACTACAGATATACACACAGAAATTTCTAAGGAGAAAATTTTTGAACGAATTTTTGAGTTATACAAACATTGTAATGAAATATCAAAAAAATCAAACAAAAAAATTGCTTATGAAATAAGTTTAGGAAAAGAAGATGGTGGTTTTGATAGCTATGAAGAAATAAAATACATAATTTCTAAGATGGAAAATTTTTGTAAAGATATGAGTTTTCCATTGCCATATTTTTTGGTTGTTCGTACCGGTAATCATGTAATGGAAACGAAAAATATTGGTTCGTTTGAATCTATTTTCTTTGGAAAAAATCAAGATGCATCCAAGGAAAACTTGCTAAAAATTATTTCATTTTGTAATCAGCATGGAATAATGATAAAAGAGCATAATGCAGATTATTTATCCGATAGAGCATTAAAACTACATCCAGAAATTGGTATACACGCTGTAAACGTTGCACCAGAATTTGCAGTTGTAGAGACTAAGGCATTTTTATCACTATTAAAGAAAAATCAATTAGAAAAAGAGTTAGAAAAATTTGTTGAAATTTCATATTCCTCAAACAAATGGAAAAAATGGATGTTAAAAGATAGTAAACTAGGGAAACAAGAAAGAGCAATAATATCTGGTCATTATATTTTTGGGAAAAAAGAATTTATTGATTTAAAAAATGATGTTGAGAGAAAGATCTCTCTAGAAAATACCCTTGATTCATATCTTAAAAACGAAGTCAAAAAAAGTATTACGCGTTATCTTAATCTTTTTTCTGTGATTTAATCTATTTTAAAAATCATCCAAGTGTTATTCTATAAATTGTTCCTTCTATTAATGAAACTGCATATAATGCACCGTCTGGTCCAAATTTCAAATCAGAGATAAGCCCAAAGTTTGTCCCAAACATAATTTCACTCATTGATTCATGAAAATTTCCATGTGTATTATTTGGGTCAATATTTACCGTTAAATCTTTTAGATGTTCTGATTGAAATTCAAATCCATTTCTTTCTTTATTTAATTTTAAAAGGTAAATGTTTCCGTGATTGCTATCCGCTACAAATAACCAGCCTGCATATTTAGTAAACAATGGACCTTCCGCAAAATCTAATGCAGTTATACCTACTGGTAACTCCCAACTAAATTCAGGATTTTTATATACATATTCTTCATAACCGGGAACATTTGGTACAGATTCTTCATCAACTGGTCCAATGTGTTTTGCCCAACCAAGGTTGGATTTATTGTCAACTAGATTAATCTCATCAAATTTATCAGGGCCATTTTCAGTCATCCATAAATTACCAGTTATGGGGTCAAACGTAATACCAAAACTATTGCGTATTCCTATAGCATGATAAGAATCAATTGGTGGTTTTACTTGTAATACAACACCAACATCTTTCCAGTCGCCATTTGAAAAATTATGAAAAATAAATGCCTGTAAACATGAATTCAAATTAATAACGACATTAAATGGATTTGTTTCAAAAGGATTGTCAGCTGATTCTGGTTGTTCAGTTTGCCAGCCAAAAGGATTTGTAGTGTAATGACGGAATGAAACATTTACACATGATAATGTTTTTTCAATTGAATCAGAAAAAGTTATTTTATCCTTGTCATCACAAATCCCTTCTGTAAAACATCTTGCACTTTGATCTAATGGAGTGTTTTGAAGAGCGCCAAATGTAAATTGACTTCCAGAAACTGCAAAAATTCTATTTTTAAGATCATGTGCCATGGCTCCACCATTATATGCCTCTGTCCATCCCGGCAATGATTTGATCAATTTTTTATTTGATAATTTTTCCCCATCCCAAGTATATTCATAAATTTTATTTCCATGTGAAAGACCTCCATCATGAAATGCTTCTGTAAAAAACAGATAGATTTTATCGTTTGTGGTAGTAATTCCCAATAAACCCTGTTCACCATAATTGCTTACTTCTAAATCCAAAATTGGCTGTTTTTTCAGTTTATCATTTTGTATCAAGTGAACAATTCCATCATTCTTCTGAAGGACAAACATATCTGAATCAATAAAATCAATTGCAATAGGCACGTTAAGACCAGTTACATATTTTTCAATTTTATAGCCATCAATCAAAATCTCAGGATTTTTTTCGCTTCCAAATGATTGAGGAATTAATAAAAAAAAGAATAATAGTATAAAAAAAGAAAAAATCTTAATCATCATTATCGTGCCTATTCTTGGTTATTATGAATCACTATTGTTCATTACTAATAATTTAAATTGATTTGGTAGAATAGTCTAAAAAGCATTTAGAAAGAGAATTTTTATGAAAATTGCACTAGTGTGTCCCGCATCTCTACCTGCAACTCAATTTGGTGGAATTGTATTCTTAGCAGTTGATCTAGCTAGGGAAATTTCTGAAATGGGTCATAATGTCACAATATACACAACTGATTTAGATTTTAGTAATGGTCCAAACAAATTTAATAAAAAACTACCGAGAATTGAAAAATTTGAAAAATTTTTGATTAATAGAACGCACGCGTGGTTTTCACTAAAATTATTTTTTGTTAATACATCTATGTCAAAAGAAATTGAAAATGATAAACCAGATATAATACATACAATAGGATTGAGAAGTTTTCAATCTATCATTGCTTGGAGAGTTTCTAAAAAATTAAACATACCTTTAGTTGTATCAGATCAAGGTGGTTTAACAACACACCCATTTTTGGATGAATCTGGGGTTTTTTTAAAAACTTTATACAAAATTCAAGATTTTTTCATAAGAAAAATAATCAATGATGCATCTGTAATTAGCGTAGCTAATGAATATGAACAAAAAATATTTTCGAATTTAAATAAAAAATCACGAATTAAAATTATTCGTAACGGTATAAATCTGAAAAAATTAGTAAGTAAACATAATTTTAAAGAAAAATATCAAATAAACTCTAAATTCATTCTTTTTGTAGGCAGATTTTCAAAAAGTAAAGGAATTGAAACTTTGATCAATGCATTCAGTATTATCAAAAATGAACTAAAAGATTCTGACACACGTCTTGTAATAATGGGTGTAGATTTTGGTTATCAAGACGAAATGGAAAAGCTAATCAAAAAACTAAATTTATCTGAGGAAATCAAAGTTATAAAAAATCCACCAAGAGATGATGTAATATCTGCGTATGGAGAAAGTGAGTTTTTAGTTCTGCCATCACGGTGGGAATTATCACCATTAGTTCCGCTAGAATCTTTTGCGTTTAAGAAACCAGTAATTTCAACAAATTCACATGGTATCCCATATACCGTTCAAAATAACAAAAATGGAATTCTAGTCGAGCCTGAAAATTCAGTTGAATTATCAACTGCAATTATGAAATTATTAAATGATTCAAAATTACGAGAAAAGCTAGGAGTATCTGGTTATAATTTTGTTAATGAAGAATGTAATTGTGTTTCGATGGCTAAAAATTCTCTAAAATTATACGAGGATATATTAGAAGAAATGCAAAATGATTTGAATAATAAGTGAGTGAAAATGAAAAAAGATTTTTTTAAGGATTCAAAAATTAAATTTCCAGCTTATGAACCATGGATTTCAAGTGATGATCAAAAAATTGTAAATAAAGCACTAAGCCAAAGTATGCTAACTTTCGGCCCTCAATTAGAAAAATTTGAAACTGATTTTTGTAAATACACAAAGGCAAAATATGCAGTTGCTGTTTCAAATTGCACTGCTGCATTGCATTTATCATTGAAAGCGTTAGGAATTAAGAAAGATGATGAGGTTATAATACCAGATTTAACATTTGTAGCGGATGCAAATGCAGTTTTAGCATGTAATGCCAAACCGATAATTACTGACATTAACAAAGAAAATTTCTTTTTATCTATCTCAAATGTTAAAAAAAATATTACAAAAAAAACTAAGGCAATAATACCTGTTCATATTTATGGACAAGTTTGTGACATTGAAGAGATTTTAGATGTTGCACACGATAATAATCTTAAAGTTATAGAAGATTGTGCTCATGCGGTAGGAACTTTTCATAATTCTAAGCATGTTGGAAATTTAGGAAATACTGGTTGCTTTTCATTTTATCCAACAAAAAACATTACAACTGGTGAAGGTGGAATGGTTACTACAAACTCAAAAAAAATTGCAGAAAAAATTAGGCAATTACGAAGTCATGGTATGACAAAATCTCTCAAAAGTCGTTATTCAAGTGGTTATCCTTGGGTATTTGACATTATTGAACCTGGTTACAATTACCGAATGGATGAGATTAGAGCTGCATTAGGAATTACGCAATTAAAGAGAATTAATAAAATTAATGAACTCCGAAAGAATGCAGCACTCTATTATCATAAAAATTTACAGAATATTTCTGGAATAATTTTACCGGATATGGTAAATGATAAAAGCCATTCGTATCATCTATACACAATTCGTGTAACTAAACCTTTCAAATTATCAAGAAATCAATTATTTAAGAAACTAAAAAACAATGGAATTAGAACAACTGTTTATTGGATGCCTATTCACAAATACAGTGCTTTTCGGAAATTCGCTAAAACATCTAATGTTGTTAGCACATCAAAAATTTACAATGAAATTTTGGCATTACCGTTATTTCCAACTATTTCAAAAAAACATCAAGATAGCGTAATCAAGGTTATCAAATCATCTTAATACATTATTAACATGCTTCATCAAGCCAAACCATCTTTTTAGATGAGCAAGAATGATAATGTGCTGACATAATTTTTGATTGATTTAATAATTCTTGTTCAAAGTTGAATGAAGCTTTCTTTTCTCCATTAATTTCCATGCAAAAAACATTAATCATTTCTAGAAAATGATCCATGGGATTAATTTCAAATACTTCGTTTCTTCGACCGTCCCAATTGTTTTCCACATTATATTGTAGATTCACTTTAGTTGTAAAATCAGGTGGTACAGAATAAGCTCTATCTAACGATATAATTCCGTCAGAGCCCCATACTTCATACTTCGCTTGATAATAATTTCCATTACCATAAGTAATGGTTGCAGTTTTCTCATTGTCATATATGAGAAGAGACGCTCCTTTTACATCAACGCCAGTCTTTGGATCTAGAACATTTGTATGAAAAACAGCAAGCGGTTCTTCATTAAAGATCATTCTACTTGCGCAAACTGGATAACACCCAGAATCATTCAAAAATCCGCCTCCCAATTCCTTGTTATATCTAATGTCACCTTCTGGAAAAGCCGGAAATCCAAAACTTCCATTGAATGAGACAAGATCCCCAATTTTTTTATCATTCAGTAACTCTTTGACTTTTTGATGTTGAGGATGAAATCTAAACATAAAACCTTCCATCATTCTAACATTATTCTGTTTTGCATGATCAACTACTTCTTTGGCAGTTTCTTGTGTAATGTCTTGAGGAAAAAAAGATTTTTCACAGTAAATATGCTTTCCTGCAGAAGCTGCTTTCATAACCCATTCTTTATGAGTTCCAATTGGAGTTGAAATGTAAACTGCATCAATTGAATCATCTGATATTACATCATCGTAAGTGCCAAATTTTTTGCAATTGAACTCATTAGAAAATTCATTAGCCTTTTCTAGTGTTCTGCTTCCAATTATTTCAAGCTCTGCAAATTCTGATTTTAATATTGCAGGAATTACTGATCTTTTAGCAATTCTTGAACAACCAATAATTCCAAATTTTATACTGTCCAATGTTCTATAGATAAGATATTATTCCTCGTATATGTGGTCCAACAAAATTTTCAATTTTTAATAGTTGCTTTATTTGAAACAACGTGACCCAAATGTATGAGTCAGGAATTTGTAATTGTTCATTCTCATCTACTTCTACAATCATGTTGAAGTTTGACTTTAAATGAAATCTTCCACCGTCTTCTGATTGCCATTTTCCATAAAGAATTTTTGCATTTTTTGGCTCATCAAAATACTCTGCAAACAAAGGTCTTATTCCTCCATGGGCCTTCAAAAGATTACTAGTAGTTGCTTGAAGTGTAGGTGATAATTGTAATTTTCCTATATTTCCAGGTTCAGCTTTTGCTTGAACTAGATAATGTGGTACACCGTTAATTTTTTTCATTAGTAATCCAAGAATTCCGCCAGGATTTTTTCCAATTATTGGTTGCATCCATCCTTGTTTCCCAACTTCACGATCAAAAGTGTTTGTTACTTTAATACCAATTATTTCAAAAAATCCTTTTGAGTCATGCGTTATGTTTCCTGATTCTTTGTCAACATTCCATTTATCTAGATCATTTATTCCAACTTCTTCAACAACCATATCTGACTGCTCTCGTTTTTTTTCAAACCAATCAATTACGTAATCAAGTTTGTGTAACTGATTGTCATCATGTATAGATTCCAACATAACTTTTACTCGCGAAACTGTTTCAGGATTAGTATCAAATCCATTCTTTTCTAAAATTTCTTTAATTTCGTCAATTATCACGTAGAATCTTCAATAAGTTGTTTAATTATATTTTCTATTCAAATCAATGAAGTCTGGATTGAAAGTTTGGAAATGATGGAAAAACATTGAGTAGTATATTTTATAGGCTAAAATCCTAAAATCAATCAAAAGGTTGAAAATTGAAGATAATTGTAGGGATTCCAGCATTTAATGAGGAAAAGAACATTGCTACAATAATTACTAAGTTGGCAGATATTACAGATACAATAATTGTATGCAATGACGGTTCGTCGGATTTAACTTTAGATATTGCTAAAAAAATGGGTGTATTTGTCATAAATCATGAAAAAAATTTAGGGTATGGTGCAGCCATACGGAGTATTTTTCTAAAAGCGAAAGAAATGAACGGAGATGTTCTAGTAACATTTGATGCTGATGGTCAACATAGAATTGAAGATATTGAAAATGTAATTAAACCAATAATTGATCAAAAAGCAGATTTAGTGATTGGTTCAAGATTTTTAGATGAAAGTGAAAAAGAAATTCCACAATATAGAAAAGTTGGAATTAAAGTAATAACTAAAATTACAAATTCTAGTATAAAAGAACAGTTAACTGACTCACAAAGTGGATTTAGAGCTTATTCAAAAAAAGTAATAGCTGAATTAAATCCATCTGAATTAGGAATGGGAATATCAACAGAGATTTTGATTAAAGCAAGCAGCAAAAAGTTTAGAATTACAGAAGTACCAATAAAAATTTTATACGCTGGAGATACATCTACACATAATCCAGTTTCTCATGGTTCATCTGTAATTTTCAGCACAATAAAATATACATCAATTGAACATCCATTAAAATTCTATGGAATACCTTCAATGATACTTTTCGTAATTGGTATGTCATTTACATATTTGTCTGCAGAATATTATGCTGAAATTGGAAGATTGAACACAAATTTAACAATCATCGCAGCAGGTACTATTTTAATTGCAGTTGTATTACTAATTACAAGTATTTTGTTGTACAGTCTTGTAAGTGTAGTTCGTGAAAAAAATTAATTAATTTTTGATGAATTATGACAAATTATTGGAACGCTATAAAAAATAAATTTCTGCAAGAAGACGGAATATTTTCAATTGGATTTTCTGATATAATTGGTTCAGGAATTGGAGCTATTTTTTGGTTGTACATCGCATCAGTGATGAATCCTGACACTTATGGAGAGATTCATTATTTTCTGGCAATTGCAGGAATGGCTCACATCATTTCAATGTTAGGTAGCTCACATGTACTAACAGTTTATTCTGCCAAGAAAGAAGACATTCAATCTACGTTATTTTTGCTCTCAATTATTCCAACTATAATTTCATGCATAATTATTATCATAATTTTTAACAGATTTGATGCGGGATTATTAGCAATAGGATACGTAGTTTTTGAATCTGTTAACGCCGTAATCTTAGGAAGGAAATTTTATAGGAAATACGGAAAGATGATCTTAATTCAAAAATCACTAACAATACTTTTAGGAATAAGTTTTTTTTACGCTTTCGGTCCGAGTGGGATAATTTTTGCCTTAGCATTAACATTTGTTCCACATTTGATTATTTTTATCAAAGAATTCCAAAATACAAAAATTAACTTTGGGCTTTTAAAACCTAGAAAAAATTTTATCATAAATAATTATCTTATGATGTTGACTGGGGGTTTTGGAGGGCAGATTGACAAACTTATTCTTGCTCCATTATTAGGATTCAGTTTGTTAGGAAATTATTCTTTAGCTCTTCAGATTTTTACAATTTTAGTCATATTTTCATCAATAGTTTTCAAATATCTTTTACCACAGGATGCAAGTGGTGTATCTAATAGAAATTTAAAAAAGATTACGATAATAGTTGCAATTGGAATTTCAATTTTTGGCATTCTCGTTTTACCAAAGTTAATAACGTTATTTTTTCCGAAGTTCGTTGGAGCAGTTGATGCTATTGCAATTATGAGTATAGCAGTAATACCTGAGGCAATCACTGTGCTGTATTCTTCAAAAATGTTGGGCAAAGAAAAGAGTAAGTTTGTATTAATAGCTAAATTGCTTGACTACGCCATTGTAATAATTGGTTTTATTTTATTAGGTCCCATCTTAGGAATAGTAGGGTTAGCAATAATTGTTGTAATAGCTATAACAACACAAGCCAGCTTTTTGGCAATAATGGATAAAATAGAAAATGGAGGGCAAGATGTCAAACAATACTAATGTTGAAAAAAATAAAAATTCCAAAAAATTTGATATAATTACAACATTAGATAAATCTAAAAGAGCAAGAATATTTTTTCTAATTGCTTTAGGGATTTCAGCATTAGGAATTAGACTTTATTTTTTCCCGTATGATGTTCCACTATTTTCTGATGCTACTGGATATTTTTGGTATGCGATAGATATGAGTATACTAAACCAATTACCTCCAGGTCATTCACTAGTTAACAATGGTTGGCCATCATTTCTTTCAGTAATTTTCCAACTAATGGATTCAGATAATTTTCTAGATTATCACAATGTACAAAGATTTGTTGGAACCATATTTTCAGTAGCTACTATTGTTCCAGTTTATGTTCTATGTTCTAGGTATTTTAAAAAAAGTTATTCATTATTGGGTGCAACATTATTTATTGTTGACCCAAGATTAATTCAAAATTCATTTCTTGGAACACCAGAATCTATTTACATTTTTTTGATGGCAACATTACTATGTCTTTTTCTATCAGATAACTTCAAGAAAATTTATTTGGCTTTTGGAATTGCAGCGCTACTTGCTCTAGCAAGGTATGAGGGATTATTGATGATAATTCCATTATCCGCAGTGTTTTTTGTAAGATACAGAAAACAGAAAAAAGATCTAATAAAATATGCCATTTGCATTTCAATTTTTATTTTAATTTTGACATCTATGGCATATCTAAGAAATGAAACAATGGGACAAGATGGATTCGTCAGTCATATTTCTGCAGGTCCAGTGTATTACCAAGCATCTATACAAGAGAATGATTCAACATTAACAGATTTCCTCTATCTTGGAAGTATTAATTTGATTAAATATCTTGGATGGGCTCAAATTCCATCCTTCATAATTTTTATTCCTTTAGGAGTATTATTTCTTTTTAGAAGCTTAGACTATAAGAAAATTACAATAATTTTATCAATTTTGATAATGTTAATTCCAGCGTTTTATGGATATTCAAGGGGATTTCAAGAATTAAAATATCTTTATGTTTTATACCCAATTTTTTGTATACTTGCATGCTTTACTTTTAAAATATTTCTTGAAAAATTTCATAGAAAAAATTTAATTTTTTGTATGATCATTGTGGGATTAATTTTATCATCGTTAGTTTTTGTAGATTGGAAGTCGATGGATAATGAGCATCAACGCGAGGCATTCCAGATAATGTCAGAGATTTCAGATAAGAATATGAAAATAAATACAGATTTCGGTAAGGATGGTAATGAATTAATATTTCTTCACTGGACACGATTACAAAATGTAGAATCTTTTCCAACATTAAAAAATTCTCTGCCTGAAATAGTAATAAAATACGCTTCAATGCCAGGAGGATTAGAAAGTAGGTCTATAGAAATGAGAGATATTAATGAATATGGAGGATGGGAAAATAGAATTGATATAAATAATTTTGAGGATTATTTAACATTATTAAAAAAACAAAAGTTAACTCACTTAATACTAGATGGAGAACACAATACTCCACTATTCACTAATGAGGAACTTGCATCTGATCTAAAATACATATTCAAAAATGAAGAAGATTATCCATTTTTAATAAAAGAGTATGATTCAAAGGAAAATGGATACAAATATCATCTTAAGTTATTTAGGATTGATTATGATTCGTATGATCAATGGTTAAATGAAAAATAATTATTCGCTCATCATTTCATGAAATTTGTTATAGTCGATCTCAAATACTTTGATTTTTAATTTTTGATAGGCATGTTCTTCTGAATCAAAGATTTTGATAAGATAAGGAAAATTCTTTTCATTATGATAAACATCATCAACAAAAGGATAGTAGAATGTTTTTTGATTATTAGAAATTAAGTATTTTAGGCTTGAACTTTCACCGTTTAATATCAAGTCTTCAATACTTTCTCCATAAACACCAATTTCTGTAAATTCATATTTCTTTCGTTCCGTTTTATCAATCCAATAATCAATTTTGAAATCTCTAAAATCATTATCATGAATCAAAACAATATTAGTAACATAATCAAGAGAACCTCCATAATCTCTTAATGTATTACCATTAATATTTTCTAATGCAAATTTTGAAAAATCAAATTTTTCATTTTCTAGCATATAATCCGGCTTTTCATATCGCAGTGTGAATAATCCTGATAGAATGATTATAATGATTAATACAATTATTAAAAATACATCTTTTTGTTTTCTTGAAAATGAAAAAGTATTCAGACCATATTCAGTTACACGTTGAATTGGTATTACAGAAAAGATTACTAGGAATGGCATTAAAAAGAATAAAAATCGTTTGTCTGGTACAACAGAAATTATGACGGACATCAATAATATCGAACTTATTATAAAAATCCAGTTAGCTTTGATATATTGTGATTTTTGATCAAACGCTCTAAATGAAAATAATATGCCGAATGGTAATAAAATGAATAGATAAGGAAATGAGAGTTGGGATAAAATACTTAAAGAATTAACAAACCCATTTAAGAAAAAGTCACCAAAAAATGCTACGATTCCATTATTTTGGATGTAGTCTAATGCTGAAGAGTCTGTATTTGATGTCATATTACTCACTAATTGTTCATAGTTTTCAGAAAACATTGAACCCTGATATGATGAATAGAAAGGATCACCATATTGGTCGTATTTTTGCAATAACATAGGAGACAATATTAAAACAAAAAATATGAGACCTATACCATAATTTCTTAGAAAATTTTGAGATTTTTTAAAAGTTAGAAGATACGTGAGCGAAATTACAATGAATATTATCAATCCATTTAATCTTATCCAGTATGCAAATCCTACCAGAACGAGAGAAATGGTCACAAATTTTAATTTGTTATTTAATATGAAATAAAATGACGCAAGAATTGTTAAGATAAAAATTGGCTCACTCAAACCCATTATTGAATTGTGGTTCAAATGTGGAAGAAATGCAAACAAACATGATGTAACAAGAGAATAGCGTTCATCAAAGAATTTTCTTGCAACACCATAAATAAGAAAAATACTAGAGGTAGCGACACTGATACTTACTATTCTAGATAAATTTGAATAGTCAAGAAAATTATCCGAGTCGATGAAACTGAAAAATATTGATAGAAACATTGACCAGCCTATTCCTCTATGAGGAGGTTGTGTGAAGTCACCATTACTATGCGCAATTGCATTTAATGTGTAAGCAAGATTATCTGAATTGACAGGAATTGAAAAATCAACAAGATATAGTTTAAAGCCTAATGATATGGCACAAATTAAAATTAAACATAATACTGTACGTTTTTGCGGCAAATTCATTTTAAAATTTCCAATAGGCAAATTCTTTTAAAATTTGATAACTTAGTTGTGCACCAGTAGTCAAAGGACGCATCTTGCGTTCACCACCAATTCTTGCAGGCTCGTTTCCTTCAATTTCATAAATCGGGATTTTGAGTTTTGCTAATCTAATACAAGTTTGTTGTTCAATGTTTAGATATTGAGCGTCAGTTTTTAGTTTATCCCAGATACTTCTTTTAATAATTCTAAAGCCGTTTAATGCATCAGTATAATTTCCTCCAAAAAAAGCATTAACTAAAAAAGTAAACATGTTATTGCCAAATCTCTCAAGCCAATTTGCATCATCACTCACAGATCTTTTGCCAAATCTTGAAATATGTACTACATCATAATCTTCTTTTGTTTTTTGGATCAATCTGGGAATATCTTCAGGTTCGTCGTTTCCATCAGGACTAAAAAATATAACAAAATCAGATTCTGTAGCATCAGTACCAACTCTGCACGCATTTCCTTCACCTTTATTATGTTGATTAATCACTTCAAATCCTAATTCTTTAGCTTTTTCAATAGTCCCATCAGTAGACCCACCATCAACAAAAATTATTCTATCAGCCCATTCTTTTTTGATTCTAGGCATAATTTGTGAAACTCCTTCAATTTCATCTAGAGTTAATACAAATACTATGACTGACATATAGAAATGGCATTTTGCCTATTTATAAAAAAATACTAACAAATATGCTGTAACAGTTAAACACTATTTGGTAAACAAAGGTCAGATTTGAAGTGAGAATTGTAAATGTAGATTCAAAAATTGTTGAAGAATTACGATCTAGTGGAATTTCACAGGAAATGAGATCTTTAGAGTCTATGGATTGGTTAGTTTTAGCAGATATGAATGAAGAAATTGTTGGTGCTGCAGGAGTTGGAGGATTATTCAATGTAGAGATGGTACAAACAAGAAAAGATTATCAAGGAAAAGGAGTTGGAGGATTGGTTCAAGCTTCAGCAGTAGAAGAAGCCAAAAAAAGAGGTTATTCTTACATTACTGGATTAGTTGATATTAATAATAAACAGAGTCTAAAGTTAAATCATGGATTAGGGTTTAAAACCATATTCAGAATACATTACGCCAAAAACATAACACAAGATATTATAATTTTAGTTTTCAAACCACAGGGAAAGATTGTTGAAATGTTTCTTAGGACTTTTAATACTAAAGTGGGCATGGCTATGCTAGCCTGTTGCTTGAAAATTTCAAAATTTACTTTGCCAAAAATTGTTAATTATAATGAGAAAAAAATCCCTAATCCTGATATTAAACATATGATAGAAAATTTTGAAAAAATACAAAAGAATACAATAACTTAAAACGACATGCAGGCCCATAAACGTTGAATTTTGAATGATGAATAGAAAGGATCACCATATTGTTCGAAAAATTGCCACAAAATTCCTCGCTGCTTGGGATAGTTCAAGTCGTTTATCTGAAAGCCCAAGAAAATTTGAAGATAATCCACAACAAACCAATCCTGTGAGCGAAATACTTCGCTATGCGGATTCAGATTACATTAAAACCATTATAAAAAATCCAGATGATTTGATATCATTTGCGGGAGGTTGGGTAAATCATAATGCACCAGAAAAATTAAGGGATGCATACAAAACAATATCATCTGATATTAATTTATTTCATGTTTCAGGAGGATATTCAGCAACATTAGGGGAAAGAGAATTTAAAAAAGCAATTTGTAGATTTGAAAAAAAATTATACGGTATGGAAATACATGAAGATGAAATAGCAGTTGGTTCTGGTTCAACACAACTTACTCTGGATGTTCTTAGAGTACTTCTAAATCCCAAGGATAAGATACTGTTACTTGATCCAACATATGTAAATTTTTTACCACAATTAACAGTAGGATTTTCTGATATTGAAATTCTTCGATTTCCAATAATAGATGAAAATGAATGGAAATTCATAGCCGATGAAAAAATTGACGAATTCACAACTTTCATACTAAACGAAAAACCAAAAATTGTTTTATTAACATCTCCAGATAATCCCACGTCAAAAATTCTATCTGATAAATTTATTAAAAAAACATTAGAGTCTGTGAAAAAAGTTGGAGGTTTTCTGATTATTGATTTTGCATATAAAGAATTAGTCTATGATGATAAATTACCATCATATTTTTCCTGGTCACCAAATGATAATTTGATTTTATTAAGATCAAATTCAAAATGGTGTAGGGGATTAGGAAGAAGATTAGGTTGGATAGAAGCTCCAAAATTTGTTATCGATGCAATGGAATTAATTCAAAGTTCATCAATACTATGTCCGGATACATTACACCAAATGGCACTAACTAAATTCATCAATGATTCAATTGAAAATGATGTATTAGTAGACTATATTTCAGAAACAAAAAAAATGTACAAATATGCTGCAAAAAAAACAGCTGACTTGATAAAACAAAATTTAGAATTCAAAATTATTGAACCGGATGGCGGTTTATACATATTCATGAAAGTTGGTACTGATGGTCAAAAATTTGTTCAAGAAATGCTCAAAAAGACAGGAGTTTTGTTTATTCCTGGCTGGGGATTTGGAAATGCAGGAAAAAATGCAGTTAGAGTATCATTTGGTCCTCTAGTTAATGATATTCCAAAAATTGAAGAAGGTATAATTAAAATTAGTAAAATTCTAAAACAGGATAATTAAAAAAATCAATGGGTAAAAATGTCAATCAATACTAAAGAATTAGATGTGAAATTAGAGAAAATTTTGAAAAAAGTTTTCAAAATTGAAAAAATAAACTTAGAAGGTTCAATCGAAGATATTTCTGAGTGGGATTCATTTACCCACATTCAACTTATCAGTGCAATTGAAAAGGAATTTAAGATTAAAGTACAGTTTAATGATGCAATGGTAATGACATCAATTCCAATTATAAAAAAGAAGATAATTAATTATTTGTCATGACAGAAAATATGTTGCTTGCAAAACACCAACAAATTTCTAAAAATATCAAAATTGATTATAACAACATCAGAGAATTACTCTATGAAAAAGTAAAAAATAGAGCTGATGAAATATTCTTAATTTGTCCAGGAGAAAATACAGTTGAATTTACATATGGGCAACTAAAATTGTTAATAAAAAATACATATAATATTTTTAGAAAACTAGAATTAAAAAATAAAGATAGAATCACTTTGATTTTTCATAATTCACCTGAATTCTTAGCATTATATTTTTCTGCATTATGCTTTGGTCTTACTGTTGTACCAATAAATCCAGATATCTCACCAAAAGAGATGGGATACATCATAAATGATAGTAAATCTAAAGCGATTTTTTATAGTAATGTGTTAGAATCCAAGATTAAAAATATTAAAAATTTAGGTGATCTAAAACTAAAAAAGATCACATCAATAAGTGATCAAGAATTTTCTTTAAAAAATGAAGATAGTTTTGAGGAAAATGAAATTTTCAGCCATGATACTGCAGTTATAATTTATACTTCAGGAACAACTGGGAATCCAAAAGGCGTTATATTGTCACATTTGAATATGCTGTCTGATTCAAAATGTGTTTCAGAATGGTTTCATTTTGACACAAAAACTAGAACGCTTTGTATCTTACCGTTGTACCACAACAATGGACAAATACCCACGTTACTGGCTCCACTTTATCAAGGTGGTTCTACAGTAATTGTTCAAGGAAAAGTAAGCTTACTATCTTTTTGGGATTTAGTAAACAAATATGATGTAACTTGCACTAGTGTAATGGCATCAATTTTGTCAATGTTGTTAAGCATACCTAACGAAAGAAAAGATAAAACATTAAAGGCAATAATATGTGGAGGACAAATATTAACCAGGACAGTACAAAAACAGTTTGAAGAGAGATTCAAAATAGCTATTTTTGAAGGATATGGATTAACTGAAACTACTTCATTTTCATGCATCAATTATTTTCCTGCAGAAAAAAGAAAAATTGGATCTATTGGAAAAGCATTACCAGCGAATGAAATGGCAATATTGGATGAAAATGGTAAAGATGTGGGCGAAAATAATGTTGGTGAGATTTGCATGCGTGGCTATAACGTAACCAGTGGCTATTTAGGATTAAAAGAAAAAAATGAGAAATCATTTCGAGATGGATGGTTTCACAGTGGAGATTTTGGCTGGAAAGATTCAGATGGATTCTTTTATTTTCAAGGAAGAAAGGATTTTTTGATTATAAAAGGAGGAGAAAATATCTATCCTGCTGAATTGGAAAATGTGTTATATCAACACCCAGATATTATTGAATGTGCAGTAATAGGTATTCCACATAAATTGCTAGGAGAAGACATATGTGCATTTGTGAAATGTAAAGAAGAGAGTGAAGCATCGGAAATGGAATTAAAAGAATTTTGTAAAAATAATATTGGTAGCTATAAACAACCACAAAAAATAGTTATCATAAATTTGCTTAATGATTTAGATGATATACCAAAAGGACCTACAAAAAAAATTCTTTATAGAGAATTAAAAAAATACTATATGGAAAATCTGTCTGATAATTAGAACTTTTAGTAGTTATATTATCATCAACGAGAAAATTTAATCAGTATTTTTATAATATGATGCAGTGATTTTCAATCCTTGGTCTAATGAATATTTTGGCTTCCATTTCAATAATTTTTTTGCTTTTGTATTATCAACTTCTAGTTTAGGTATTTCTAGCGAACGTTTTGGGAAACTATTCCATTGAATTTTCCCTTTGTACCCAGTAATTTTTCTAATTTTTTCTCCTAATTGTTTTATCGATAGAGATTTTCCAGTTCCTATATTAATTGACTCTCCAATAATTTTTTTATTATTACTTTCAATAGCTAAAATATATGCAGAAAGTAAATCTGGCTCAAAGATAAAGTCACGATAAGGAGTTGGATCACCTAATTTGACTGGGGATTTCCCCTGATACATTTGATAGATCATGCTTTCTATTACAAATTGATGGTTGTATCTTCTTCCATACGAGTTTGCGTTCCTGAATATGATCGCCGGAAAACCATAAGCCTGATACAGATATTTAAGATGTTTTTCTGCTGCAATTTTTGCGACTCCATACGGACTGGCAGCTCTTAGTTCTGCAGTTTCTTTTGTTGGAAATTTGGTTTGAATTCCATATTCTTCGACGGAGCCAGAAAAAACAAATCTCTTAAGTTTAGGGAGAACTCTACGTGCAGCTTCAGCCATATTCACAACACCTAAGAAATTTACATTGAATACTTCAGTAGTATGAGTAAAACTATAAGCAACAGACGTTTGCGCAGCAAGATGAATTATTACATCTGGCTTGAAATTGGATAAAACATCTTGAATGTTAAGGTAATCAGTTAGATCACCAAAATAATATGATATTCCTTTATGCCTTTCACCTTCTATCATTGATTCAGTGTTTGAAGCAATTGCTCGATCAGATTTTGCTACATTTCTAGCTAGTGTTCCAATTTTATGACCATTTTTTATCAACGAATTTGATAGTTGTTGCCCCAAAAACCCAGTTGTACCAGTAATAAAAATACGCATAGAAATTCAAATGTTAAACATGTATTATATATTGCGAATCAAAAATTAGACTTAAAAAACTTTGACGCGCTCTATTGCCTTGGCTAAATTTGAGAATTGGCTACCCATAGGATCTAATTCTCCAGATTTAATTTTATTTAATATTTCATCTATGCCATCTTCTGCAGTTTTTGAGATATTAAAATTCAGTTTATTTTTTATTTTGTCAAAAGAAACTTTATAATTTCTTGGATCTTGTTTGGTTTCGATTACTTCTATGGTTGATGATGGAATATGTTTTTGAATCATCTCAGCCAAGTCTTTTTTTGTATAATTTTGCTCATTGTCACCAACATTATATGTTTCACCAGAAATATTTTTTGAATTTTCAATTGCAATAATACAAGCAGATGCAATATCATCTACATGTACTAGTGGTCTCCAATGATTTGGTCCAAAAATTGATATTTTTTTATCTATTAATGCATCTCGAATAAATTCCTGAAGAAGCAAATCAAATCTCATTCTAGGTGATAATCCATAGGCTGTAGCAAATCTTAGTACGCATGGTTCAAAATTTTTATCCTGAGAATTTAAAACATTGAGTTCTGATTTTACTTTAGTTTCAGAATAAAGTGAAAGTGATTCTAACGGTGTGTCCTCATTAACAGTTTCTAATGAAGAACCATAATTACTACAAGTTGATGCAAAAATTAACCTTTGCACACCAGATTTCTTACAAGAATCTACAATTTTTTTAGTAGCTAATTCATTGATCTGTGTTGCTATCTCTGGAATTTTATTACATAATGGTTCTCCCACAATTGCCGCAAGATGGATAACGCAATCAACGTCCTTAAGAACATCCGTAAGAATTTTCTCGTTTCTGATATCATCTACAAAAAGTTTTACAGACTCGTTGGAAACAAGATCCGAAATACCATCTTGACCAAAAATTAATGAGTCTAAAACTTTAACATTATATTTTGACTCTACCAACTTTCTTGTAAGAACACTTCCAATATATCCAGCTCCTCCGGTAACAAGTATATTAGAAAATTTACTCATTCCTGAATAATTGTAAGTCATCTTTATTTATTGTTCTATAAAAAAACATGTGATATTTTGAAAAAAATCAATCAAATTGAGCCACATATGGATAATGATGAAAAGAAAGAATTGAACTCGGTAATCAATTCTGGTTGGTTTACTGAAGCTGCAAAAACAAGACAATTTGAAAAAATGGTTGCTGATTTTGTTGGGGTAAAATATGCGTGCGTAGTAACAAGTGGTACTACTGCTCTCTATGTAGGATTAAAAGCGCTTGGAATTGGTAAAGGTGACGAAGTTATAGTACCAGATTTAACTTTTGTAGCAAGCCCTAACGCAATAGAGGCAGTTGGAGCAAAACCAATTTTGGTTGATATAGAGCAAGACTCACTAAATCTTGATTTAAAAAAAATCAAACAATCCATTACTAAACGCACTAAGGCAATAATGCCAGTTGATTTTAACGGTCGTGCTGTTGATATAAAAAACATAACAGAACTAGCAAATCACCATAATTTATCATTAATAGAGGATGCAGCTCATGGGTTGGGTTGTTTTTATAATAAAAAACATGTGGGCACCATGAGTGACATTGGAATTTTTTCTTTTAGTACGCCAAAAATAATCACAACAGGGCAGGGAGGAATGATTGTAACTAATGATAAGAAATTATATGAAAAATGTAAAGCTGTGAAAGATTTTGGCCGAAAATCTGGTACAAAACAAAATATGCGTATGGCTTTTGAACACCCTACAATAGGATATAATTTCAAATTCACAGAATTTCAGGCCGCAATTGGAGTAGCTCAAATGAAAAAACTGAAAAAAAGAATGATTGTCAAGAAGAAAATGTTTAGAATATATGAAGAATCGCTATCCAAACTTTCATCTGTTAAATTCATCAAAACAGATCTTAGTAGAACCACGCCATGGATGATTGATATCTTGGTAGATTCAAAGAAAAAAAGAGATGCTCTAATAAAACACCTTGAAAAAAATCATATTGAAACAAGAATATTTTATCCACCTATACACAGATTATCGCCCTACAAGAATAAAGACATCAAATTTGAAATAACGTCTAAAATTTCAGACAGAGGAATATGGCTTCCTTCTTCAGTAACATTGAAGGAAAATGATGTCAAGTATGTATGTAAAAAGATCAAGAATTTTTTTGAGTGATGAATTTTGGTATTTAATATTCTGGTCATCGCTGATGTGGGCAATTATTTCAAAACAATTAGCAAATATGTTAAAAATTCAAAAATTCACATAATCAATTTTCCAAAAGATGGGGCAGGAATATACACCTATGATGAGAATTATGAATTATTTGAAAATTATAAAGTATCTGATCAAGTAAAAAAAATTAATCAAATCAAAGAGAATTTTGATTTAGCAGTAGTAATGGGGACTGGTGAAAGAATTGCATATTTAGCAGATCTAAATTATGTTTCTTACTATGTAGGACGAGATATTGATGCCCCAAGATTCATTAAAAATTCCAAGGAATCTTGGTATAACGAGCCACTTCATAGGCTAAATTTTTTTGAGAGAAGATTTTACAAGAAAACTTTTGATTTTGCAATTGCACACATTGCTCCAACATGGGTTTTTGAACATCTCAAAAAATTTTCAGGTAATAACATCAAAATGGATTTGAAACCAATTGATTTGACACTTTTTAATGATAATTCAGAATTGCATCTAAAAAAGAATGAAAAATTTACATTTTTTTGTCCACAGAGAATGGGAATTCCAAAGGGCACAGATATTTTATGGAAGGCGTTGCAATTTTGTAAATCAGACTTTCAGATTTTACAGGTTGATTGGAGAGACACTGGAACTGATGAAGAAAATAGTACCTCCTTACGATTAAGGGAGAATTTACCTTCACAAGTCAAATTAATACCTATGATTAAAAGGAAAGACATTCCTGGTTATTATCACTCGTGTGATGCGGTGATTGGTAATCTCAGAATTGGAAGTTTTGAGTATGTTGAATTAGAAGCAATAATGTGTAAAAAACCTGTCATAAGCTTCACCGATAAAAAAATCAAGATATGTGTGGATGGTAAAGAAATGGAATCTCCCTTTATTCCAAATACCAATGACCCAAAAGATATTGCAGAGGTAATCGATAATTTTGTTGTTTCTGACCAATTCAGGCAAAATATTTTCAAAAAGGAATATAATTTTGTACAAAATATTTCAGATCCAAAAAAAGCAGGTGAATGGTGGGATTCATTATTTGAAAAAATGATAAAAGAAAATTCATCAATCAATAGAAAGTCTTCCGGAATTACAGTAAAGCTACGAATGCTTAGTTTTTTAATTTCAAACCGACTTTATTTTAGAAAAATAAAGAATTATTCTCGTAGTGCATGACATGTAAAACCTGAATAATTTTCCTTAATTAGTTTAGGAGTAAGATTAAATTCAGTACACCAATCTTTAATTTCCTGTTCTGTATGGCGCCATGAATATTTTGGATAATACCAATCAAAATTCTCCATATTTGATTCATAAAATCCCATAGATTTTTTCCAAAATAATTTGAAGATATTTTGATAGATAAATCGTTGTAGGTCATATTCGCCCTTTTTCAATCCTAATAAAGGAACATCTTCAGGTATTGTAACTTTGATTTGTTGGTTGTGTAATGATTCTGCCAATTTGGTTATAGATTTTGTCTTTTCGAATGCCTCTTCTGGTGATAAATTAGAAAGTAAGTTTCGAACGTAATCATCGGAAAACTCACGTAATGGTGCTTTAACTTTGTAGATGTAGAAAATAACAAGACCACCTTTTTTGAGTTTTGGATAAATACTTTTGAGAGCATTTTTTGTACTTGGGGTATGATGTAAAACACCATTACTAACTATCACATCAAACGATTCATCAGAATAAGGCAGATGGTGAAGATCACTGTGAGAAATAATTGGATTTTTTACAGAATCACCGAGTGTTTTTTTTGCTCTATAAACTCCATTTCCAATATCCACACCATGAAATTCTTTTGCTTTTGGTGCCCATAATCTAGAAGACGCACCACTTCCAACACCAACATCTAAGACAATTTTATTTTCAAATAAAGATAAATCCTCATCGGTAAGATCCATTGTCTCAATAACATCATTTTTTATATCATTATTAGAGAATTTTTCAGGTTGACCAAATTCACTTTTAGTCCATTGATAAGAAAAACATTTTTCAATATCATATTGTGGTTCACTAGGATTTTCTTTAACAAACTTTGGAATACCGTCAATTATTGGATATTCTGAATTTTTACTGGATAATTTTTTTTCGGTTTCCGTTAACGATTCATTAGTATAAGGATCGACCCATTGTACGATTTTCATTTGTTTTAAAACTAAAAATATTAAATATTAACTTATAAAATAAATCGATGTACAAAAAAGGCTTCACAGAGATTTTTGCCAACTTCTTGACCCCTATATTTGGCTTGGCTTCTAATACTATCAGCATCCCGACCACCAGGTCTTACTTGTGAATCATATTTCAAAAATGCTTCAATTTTTTTATCTATCACATCATCAATTTCAACAAAAAGATTTGGTTCAAAAATTCCGGAGGCTGACCAACGGCTATGTTCAGGAGCTTCATATGATAATACTATGTTAGATACAGGCGTACTGATTGGTCGTAAGGCAGCAATACATGCATGATGGAGATGAACATGATCCTGATGATGAGAAAATATTGTAGGAATTGCAACTATAGTTGGAGAAACTTTCTCCAAAGAAACATTACTTGTACTTTCAATAATTTCTATTAACGAGTGTAAAGGTTTTGCGTCAAGATCTCTATTATTATCAGATTTATCATGAACAAGGTGAAAATCATCGACATTTAGAGCATGCATGGCATCCTGAACTTCTTTTTTTCTTTTTTCCTGAGAATCCTTCGTGTCGTTCTTTTCAAAACCCAAATTAAAAATTAAAACATATACTTTTCCACCGTCATTTTTGATTTTTGAGATCAACCCACCACATCCTAAAACTTCATCATCACTGTGTGGAGCTATAACGAGTAATTTTTCATCTTTAAGGTCATTCATAAATTATTTGATTTTCACTACTTATTTAGTGATTTGGAGAATTTATCTCAAATAACACTAAAAGATTTTTCCGTTTTTTGTAACACAACCATCATACTATTTTTAAAAAAACCTGCTAAATTGACTTCTTGAATTAATTGGAGAGATAATGCAGAATGATTTATGATATTATTTATTTGATTTTTAAAAGAGGAATCATTTGTTTTTGAAACACTGTAAAAAATTATTATGATAAAACCTTGATTTTTTAAATTAGTTTTTTGATTTAGTAATTCTGCTTCTAGGTTTTGGGTATTGGTTATATCGAAGTAAATAACATCGAATTGTTTTTTCCCATTATGTTTATCAACGGTATTATTTTTTTCATTATCAATCATCACAACATTTTTTGAATTTTTAATTTTAATACTACTTTTTTGAACATAGATCATTCCTACAGGACCGATGATATCAAAAAGATGATTCAGAGTTGTATCTAATGAATCATCAGAATAAAAAATTTTTGAGTCTGGCTTGAACGGAAAGATTTCTAAACCATTGAATAATGCCGCACTTAATTTACTGTCAAAAGGACTCCAATCTCTATACTGATTTTTAAACTCTGATGGTACAGTATACAATTTTTTTCGACCGTTATGGTTTTCCCATATTATTCTAGAGTTATTTTTATTCAAATTATCTATCCCAATCAAATTTAGTATCTAGTAATTTGTTTAATCTCTGATTATGTGGTTTAAAAAATTCAATTAGTTTTTTCCTAGTAATTTTATCTATTGGGGGATATTTTCCAACATTTACTTGTGAAGTGTTTCCTATATAATGCTCGGAAGCGTTAAGGAAATCAAAGGTGGAATGTAGAGTTTCTTTTGTTGAATTTTTAAGATCTTCAGAATTTAGAATTAAAATCTGTTTTCTGTCGAAAATCTCTAACCATGTTTCTAAATAATCCGCATAAATACCATGTCTAATTATATTATGTGCCACGTAATTTTCAAAATCAGGGTTAGCGCTATTTAGTGATGGAACATCTTTGCATAGATTCATTCTTCTCAATTCAGCATCTATTGTATCCTCAAACGAAGTGGTATATTCTTCAAATTGAAATTGCTGTTGATATGTTGAATATGCTTTATCAATCGGATTTCGTAAAATAACGATCAATTTTATTTTTGGTAATAAATTAAAAATTCTCTTAGGTACATCAGGATGATACATGTAGGTTGAAGTGAACTCGCCCGTAATGAACGAATTTTTTCTTTCATGACAAGATCTAGTAAAGCACGTTGGAAAATGTGATTTATACCAATCAACATTGTTGCTAATCATATGTTCAAAAAAATGTAGATCCCCAACCGGATCGTTTTTTTCGGTATAAGCCGGAAAAATATCTGGATGTTGGATCAAATAACTATACAACGCGGTGGTTCCAGCACGGCCTGCACCAATAATGATAAAATTTGGTAAGACCCTAAATTTACCAGTAAATTGTCTATACAAATTTTCAAAAGAAAATCTGTATGGATTGATTCGTGGATTCTTTACTACAAATAAT
>Ga0207961_1000047_pt1 | contig 31193 bp, 18 predicted proteins | sample Knorr_S7_td_250__FD_185596 | JGI IMG/M metagenome (GOLD analysis project Ga0207961, IMG submission 185596) | Marine microbial communities from Southern Atlantic Ocean transect - Knorr_S7_td_250_ad_252m_LV_B (SPAdes) (version 2) | ecosystem: Environmental > Aquatic > Marine > Oceanic | place... | reverse complement strand
CGTACTCACCCGCGTGAGCTGGGACTGAGGGGTTGGGATAGAGTACCCGGTCTCTTGGAGGAAAGCGGATAACATCACCTGCAACCATACCCAGGGCACGTTTTCGTGTCACATGGATAAGCGGACGACGTGAGGTTACCGGTATCAGTTCTGGTAATAGGGTGCTTTCCGGCTCCAACTCACACCCAACCATACTCATGTAGTAGAGCTGGTCAGTCCGAGGATGATCCTCACTGTTGTGACACTTGATGCGATCAAGCGAGATCGCGATACCCATCTCAGAATGTCGCCAACGCGTTGAACGGGCTCGCGGTTCCGCCCGGTACCCGGGAAATCTGCCACGAGACCATGAATTGCCAGCGCCGACGTTCAGCAGCCTCTTTGGCCACATCGAGCAAGTACCCGTTATCGACAAGCGGCAACCCTAGAAAGACCTGTGTGAGGTCATGGACTGGTCGATTCCGCCCACGAACGCCTGAGGGTTGAACGTCATTCACAGCATCGCCAACCAAAAGAGCCACGCCTCGTTCTTTCAGCCACGGAAGCACTGAAGCATGTAACCCTGCACCTACACGACCATAGGCCCACGGACCATCTGCCTCCCGCTTCGCCCACCGACCTGTGCGAACCAATAAAACATCACCACTCCCGATGGTAACCCCTGCAAAATCTTCCCACTCTTCTAGATCAGACACGTAGATAGGTGTACTTGGCTCAAGCCACTCCACACCTCTCAGCAAGGGCATATCCACAAGAACCCCTCGGGTCACAAAGCCAGGACCCATGCGATCAATCGCCAAGTCTTTACACCCCTCCATATCCAGGTTCTGGGGATAACCATTGAAAATGATTCGCTCACCGTCCCTTGTGGTCGCGTAGTGGCATAGAGCGTCCAGGTGTGACAACTGTCCGTCGTGAAGAGAGAAACTGATCGCATCTAGTGCAGCACGTACCCTTCCGGTATTGGGATCCACCGAGGTCATCCAGTGCTCGGTGGGTGCGAATGTCTGGCTGTCAATCGCATCCTCTTCACTTACAAAATGTCCCAAAGAAACCGTAACACCATCTTCCACCAAGGAAGCTGCCGCTCGCGTTTTCTCAGGTGTGATAAGGTTGAGGGTGCCACGCTGGTCCGAGGGACCCCAACGCCCCCAGTTCGAGAGATCAGCCTCCCAGAGACTCATCTGATCTGGTGTGACAAGCACTTCCGGATCTTGAGTCGATGGGTGCGGTGTCGGCCGGACTTGCTGGGTAGCAGTGGCGGATGACTCGGTGAGAGGCATGATAGCGAAGAGACTCAAGCCGAGTATAAGTGTAATGAGTTTCATGAAGATCACCTCAGACTATCGAAACTTAGGATAGCACTAGAACCGGAATTCTAGGCGGATGACGCTGACTTCGAAACAGATACTCGTCGTCCTTTTAGAAATAACTCGCTATTCTTTACGATGGGACTGTAGAATTAGACTTGATCATAAGACCTAGGGACTTGGAAGGAGGCGAGATGGTTCAGTTAGTAATGGAGTGGCGCTCCGTTTACTCTTTCAGGTTCACAGTTCTTATCATCAGTGTGCTGATAGCCACGAGCTCCTGCAGTAGTGAGTGGCGTGACCCGCTTCCGGTCAACCAAGGGGAGTTCCTTGCAGAGCATGAGGACTGGAGAAGCAACCGGGAACAGGCACTCGTCACACCCCCCGGCGGGCCAGTTCTTTGGTCTGGTCTGTTTGACTTGCCGCAAGGTGAAACAGCATTTGGCTCGGACCCAGCGCTCCCTATTGTTCTTCCTGCAGAAGATTCTCCGGCCTTGGCTGGCACACTCGTGCGCCAAGGACAGGATGTGCACTTAGAGCCAGTTTCGGACGGGAATGTCCACCTTCAGGACGGACCCCCGATCGAAGAGACCACGATTCTGGAAAACGATCGTTCAGGAAACACCACTTACCTTTCCTTGGGATCTCTAGGGATGCGGATCCATTCAGAGCCCGGAACGGACCGTCTGTGGCTGCGTGTCTGGGATACCGACCTTCCGGAGCGCGAGACATTCCAACTCCCGGAATACTTCACCTTGAGCACAGAGTGGCGTGTCTCCGCTCGGCTAGACCGATACCCCGAGCTAAGATCCATTCCTCTTGCTGACATCACAGGCGGAATGATAGAGCAAGACGCAATTGGAGAACTCGTCTTCAGAAAAGCTGATGGTGAACACCGCTTGATCGCCTTCGGGAATGAACAGAGTCGCTCTTATTTCGTAAGCATGTGGGACTCAACAGCAATATCGGAAACCTATCAGGCCGGACGTTATATGAGGGTTCCAGCCGCCGATGAGGACGGATGGACAACCATCGACTTCAATAGGTCTTACAATGCGCCGTGTGTCTTTACCGCATTTTCTGTTTGCTCACTTCCACCGCTCGAAAATCGGTTGGATCTAGCAGTGACAGCCGGTGAAAAACGACCTGAAAAACCAGCTTACTGATTAAAAGGACCCAAAATCAGGTAGGGAGCGACTGCATTTAGTCGGTTCTTTAGGTCACGGAAAACTCAGTTACCCCGCGTTTTCCCCCTACATAATGTGCCCCCCTGAATCACTTCATCCGATGAGCCTACGGTCAAAGATTCGGGGTGCAGTAGATCTGAGATGCCTCTCTTTATCGATATTTTGAACCCCATCCGTCATCCAAGCAGGTGCAGGCTCACCTTTGAGATGATGACCAAAGAACTGGCTGAGCCTGTACTGAAAGTCTATCCGATTTTCCAATTTCCTGAGGCCGTGACCCTCATCAGGATAAGAAAGCCAGATGACAGGCTTCTCTAAGAAGCGGAGGGCATTATACCACTCAAGGCCCTGTTCCCAATTGACTGTGGGATCTTCTTCTCCGTGGAGATACAAGACCGGAGTATTCATGGTTTCCACACCGGAGATCGGTGACTGGTCCCAGTAGAGGTCGAAGTCATCGTACGGGTTTGTCGCGTATCGGCCTTGGCCGTAGATGTCGTAGGAATGGTTATTCTGTCCACTACCAACAAAGAGTTGATTGAACTCACTCACGAGATTGATTGGGGCTGCCCCGTGAGCTATAGCCGAGAACATCTCCGAGCGTGTAGCAATGTACGCGCCTCCTCCCCCACTGTAGGAGTGACCGCTCAGACCAACAGCTTCAGGGTCAGCGTATCCAAGTTCGATAACCTTTCGGACTGCAGCTTCTACACACTCCAGCATATCACTGTGCGAACTGCCAATCCGGAAGTGGACATCGGGTTGCATCAGCAAGTACCCATTACTCACGTAACCGGCAAAGTTGGGTTGATGTCGATACGCAGGAGTCGGATGTACGTGGAGATTCTGCGAGTACTTCTCATAGAACCGCACTATCATCGGAAGCTTCTGTCCTTCCTGATAGTCGTCCGGGATAGCAAGCGTACCCTGTAGCGGTACTCCATCACTATTCGTGTAGTCGAACAATATTCGGCGTCCCCAATTAAATTCAGCGCTTTGTGGATTCGCATCACTGACTTGTTCTCGCACATCAAAGTCGCCAGCACTCATCCAGAGATCTGGGAAATCCTCCCAGGACTGCACTGTAAACAGATATCGATTGGCATCTTCTGCTTTTTGGGGTAGTGAGAACTTCTTGTCCTCCCATGTGAGCTCTGTGAGATCTTCTCCGTTGAGACGAAAGAAGCCTTCCTTCTTGGTCCACTGTCCGTAGGCATGAAGCAACAAAGGTTCGGAGAGATCGATCGATCTCTCCTCTGGGTCTTCAGCAACGTACCGGAAACGGATCTCGTCCGCGGCACCACGACCACCCGTAAGGACCCTAGCTGCAGTACCGTCGAGGGGCTGGGCCCATAGATCATACCGTCCATACAGAAGTACGGATTCGCCATCATCGGTCCAGCCCGCGAGGCCATAAGGAGGCTTCTCACCGAAGCGGTCGAACTCTTGATTTGTAAAGTCGACCGGCGTGGAAGTTGTCAGATTTTGATGTTGGTCAGCACTAACGACATAGTCCCAGACATCACCATCCTTCCAATACAGGAAGTGTTCACCGTTGGGTGAAAGCCCAAGAGTCCGAAGGTGTCCTTGAAGAATTTGGACACGGTCCCCAGTACCAGTGTCGACCCGATAGTAATCTGCGAGATCCGGCCTCCAGTCCGATACATAACCAGTCTCATCCTGGCCGATACCCCAACGTCCATCTCGGGTAATTTCAATACTACGCATGGACTCGTCCGCCAGGTGGACAAGTCGTTGATCTTCCAGATGCACTGCTGCGATATAAGTCCGGTCCTGATCCTGGGAAGCCTGTCTCTGTTGGGCCGCTTGAATACGGTCGTCGGCCCAGTGCCAGATATTCACATCGGCCAGAGGCAATCCCTCGTCAGGCCAGTCTTCAAGTTCGTCCTGCTGCGTTTTCGTGCCTACAAAGATCATTCCAAGATCTTCACTCCAACTAAGTCCATCTTTCTCACTGATGATATTTCCTTCTCTGAGACCCTGGTGGTCAGAGGGATCGAAGACGTGCCGCTGCGGGCTAAGCCCACCCATCTCCACAAATGCGATCAGAGTATTTGCCCGCTCGGTCTTCTCTTCCGGAGTCTCGCCTCGTAATACGGCGATACCAAGCCCATCTTCCGACCAGGTCAAGCGGGTATACCTCTGCTTGGCATTGTCTAGTACCCTTCTCGAACCTGTCTCCAGATTAACGTAGTAAAGACCGTTTCCGTCTTTGTTTTCGGCATCAACACTGTACGCGAATAGTGTCCCCACTTTGTTGAACTCCGCTTCATCCACACTCCCGATTAATTCCTCATATCCTTCTTCCAAGTTTCTAAGAATCAGGTCTGTTCCGTCATGATCCGAATCCTCATCAACCTGCCTTTTCTTGATAAAGAAATGACTTGATCCCGAGGAAAACTCGAATGAGGTAACGTCACCCCATTTTAATTTTTCTCCTGACTCAAGATTGATGAGTTCAGCCTCACGCAAGACATCCTCACCGTCCCTGCGGAGCTTTTCCGACTCTGCAAATGGTAGGTCAACGAAGTACGCAGCCCACTGTCCGTCCTCAGATAGCTCTACGCCTGTCGCTGGAGATAGAACATGTTCTGACGTGCTGTTGAGGCTCTTGATATGGACAACATCATCAGAACGCTCCCGAGTATAGGTCCATGCTGCCCAACGCCCGTCTGCTGATATTCGGGATCCTGAAATCGTCCGCCATAATTGATAGTCAGAGATCGTGAGTGGTCGTTTATCAGTAGCGTCTTGGGCATAGATCTCTGTTGTCAATACTCCGCTGGCTAACAGAGCGAGCATCAAAATACATGACTTTACGAATGATCGGCTCGAAAAATTAGATAATCTGAGAAAGACTGCCGGAGCAGGCATGGATAACCCCCGAAGTACGGGAAACTGAGGACAGAACTTAAATTACGAAGATCGATGGAAGTGCGCTTGGGAGTAGAGCGCACTTTGTGCACTCTGCAAAAAAGCACTCTCCAATCAGCAAGAGATTTCTTAAAGACCTGAATTAGCGAGTGGAACTAGGGATTCTCATTCATAGCACAGAATCTGGTCAGGTCTTCGGTAAAATAAGCAACACAGAACCCCTGCTATACTCAGCCTACGTCTTCTGCGTTGGCCTCCACATAGGCTTTAGCAAATTCCTCTAGCTTTACATCAATGGCTTCACTGAGGGCTTGCTGGGTGTCATCAGCATTAGCAACACCCACGGCCGTAGTATACCAGGTCACAGCCTCTGCTAGGGTCACTTGTTCATCTCGGACCATCTTAGCCGCTTGGTTCACTCTCACTTCAATGGAGTACGCAATTGCCCCATCTACATCACTCTGATCTCCGACAACGCATTGGAGTGTGATCCTCAATTCAGGAAGTCCGGGATTTTCAAGCATCTCGTCTTCAGTAAGCAAATCCACTTCGGACTCAAGTAGTTTGATCGCCGCATTTGCCTGAACCTCTGACGATAGTACACCAACACTCTCGCACGTTGGGTTCCCCACAACGCTGACGTGCACACCTCCGATCTCTTCGAGCGTATAGCGGTTCCACTCAGTGTCCTGGGCATCCAAAATGTCCGGGGCGCTAATGAGCATTAATCCGACGATAGTGCAAGCCAAGCGTTTCATGGAGATAATCCGTTATCCGTTCAGTGAGCTCGCGGAGATGTGGGCTTAATCTATCCGCCCGCGCCGCATGTCCTGCACTGGTGGTTGTTTTTCGAGCCCAGTTTCTCCAGTAGCACAACTGTCTTCGGATGTGGCTGTGCTCTCTGTTCTGGACTGTTCGCTAGGTCTGCTGTGGTTTGTCCGCGTCGGCTAATCAATGTCACATCTGCACCATTTCTTACAAGATACAGAATCGTCTCATTGTCTCCTCGAGAAGCTGCATGATGGATAGCCGAAAAACCATCCATGTCCCTAAGGTTGGGATCAACACCATGCTCTTCAATCAGATACCTTACGGCAGGCAACCAACCATCAGGAACACCGCGATGCTGCTGCGCTACGCGGGAAGTTCCGAACCCTACACCTGCTGCTGCATGGAGAGGATGAATTCCTGGTCCACCATCCGGTACCAGCTCCAACCCTGATGGATCGAGTGCCTCAGAGTCTCGGTCAGTCGTATCTGGTTCCATCATCGGAGCGGTGTAGCGTCTTCTGCTCGGAAGCTTCTGTGTCCAGATGTTCGGATCAGCACCATAAGCTACTAGGAGCTTCATCGCGTTAACGTCATGAGCGTATGAAGCTCTCCAAAACGGGGTTGCACCAGTGAAATCGACACCCATCCGCCCAGCGTTATATGCGGCATACCAGATGTGTGTACTAACTCTCTGGTTGGGCTCAGCTCCGGCCTTCATAAGCAGCTCTGCGAGCTCCAGATAGGATGTCTGCTGCTGCCGAAACATCGAGGGTTGTGGATACCAGGTCCTCAAGGACCATTCGATGTTCATAGTAGCGAAAAGCGGACCAGCACCATCATCACTTAATATGTTTGGATCAGCACCATGCTCTAAAAGCATTCTAGCCAAATCATAGTTGCCATTGATCACGGCCACTAACAACGGACTTGATTGATCCCCATCGGTGACGTGGTCAATCTCTGCTCCACCGTCAACGAGTCGACGAGCTGCATCGATATGTCCTTCTCGAGCCGCAAAATGGAGTGCTGTGAAGCCGCCCTGATTACCAATCTGTTCGTTTCCTGAAAGAGATCTGACCGGTGGAGGTGCGGGCGGATCCGGCTCTGCTTTTTCGTCCTCATCCGGCTCTGCTTTTTCGTCCTCATCCGGCTCTGCTTTTTCGTCCTCATCCGGCTCTGCTTTTTCTACGGAGTCGGGAGGAGTCGCAGCAGTATTCTGACTTCTCGTCTGCGGTCGAAACGCTCCACCCCTTCCTGATCCAGCGCTGTTCGAATCCGGATCCTTCTCAGCGTCCCGTACGCGATTTCGTCGAGTGCGATCCGCATTTGTCTCTTCAGCGAACTCGACATAGTCCTTCACTCTAGTCACTACCTCAAGGTCCGAACCGAGCTCAACTAGGGCCTCTAAAGCTTTGGTCGCATTTTTCACTGCGGCGAACATCAAAGGCGTTCGCTGGAAAAAACCATCGACCATGTTGAGGTCGCCCCCATGCTCCGCGAGCACTCTTATGGCTTCAGGAGCATCAGACTGCGCAGCGAAATGCATCGCAGTTACGCCAGTCGCTGTGAGCTTATTCGGATCAGCTCCAGCATCAAGCATCGCCTTCATGACTTCGTGATAACCACTGCGGCTTGCAAGGTGCAGTGGTGTATAGCTTCCGACTCTTGTCGTCGGCTTCACTGTGGCACCTGCATAAAGCAAGAGCTTGGCCATCTCGAGGTCATTATTAAGAGCCGCCCAGTGCAGGGCCGTGAGACCATCTGACTGGGCCGCATTAACGTCCTCACCCTGCTGCAGCAGAGTCCGAACGATCTGGGCATCTCCCTGTTGGGCTGCATCAGCCACTGGTGAGTCAGCAGGCTTAGCTGCGAGAAGTACCAGTAGGCTTAATCCAAGGAGCGAACTGGTAAGAGATAGCCTTTTTCTTCTACCTATTGCCGACATGTCCCGCTCCCTTAGGGTATCCACCTTTTGTTCCAGATCGAGCACGTCAGACCGAGAATGTCCCGGTACTGTTCCCAAATGTTTCCAAATCGTCGACACCAAGGCGATGTAACAGATCCAAAAATACATTTGCCATCGGTGTACCAAGTGTCGCTTTTACGTGCTTTTCACCTTCCAAAATCCCATTTCCACCACCCGCGAGGAACAAGGGGCAGCGAATGTGATTGTGCAGGTTACTATCAGCCATCGCTGAGCCATACATCAGCAGCGTTTTATCTAGAAGGGTGGAGTCACCCTCAGTCACGCTCTGAAGCTTCTCAAGGAAGTATGGCACCAGCGACACGTGATATGCGTTGATCTTATTAAAGTCTAGAACACGTTCCTCACGTCCACCGTGATGTGAGGAGGAGTGGAACGGTGATGTCGAGCCACTCTCTGGATAAACTCGAGGAGAAGCATCTCTACCAAGCTTCAGAGAAAAAACTCGGGTGGTGTCAGACATGAAGGCGAGCACTTGCAGATCGAACATCAATTTGACGTGCTCGTCAAAAGAATCCGGTACGCCTACAGGCGCCTCTGGGATCTCACGCTCTTCCCCACTCGCATTCTGAGCTTCAACGCGCTGAATTCTCTGCTCTAGCTCTCTGATATTTTGGGTATAGAGGTCAACCCTATGGCGGTCAGATGCTCCGAGACTTCGGCGAAGCCCAGCCATTTCCTCCATCACCCAGTCCAAGATGCTCCGATTAGCTTTCATACGTTGAGCACGCTGCTCCGGTGTGCCACCGGCTCCAAACATCTGCTCAAAGACCGCCCGCGGATCACGGACCATCGGCATTGGGCTATTCGGTGAAGACCAACTAATGGTGTCGGTGTACGCACATGCATAGCCATATGCACACCCACCAGCCTGATCAACGTTTTCAATCGTTAACTGCATCGAAGGAATCGGTGTCTCATGCCCAAATTTCTGGGCATAAATTTGATCAAACGAAGTTCCAACATCGACGTCGGAACCTTCAGTCTGTTTCGGATGAGCTTGAGTCAGGAAGACTGCAGTGGTTCTGAAGTGATCACCACCGATCTCCTTAGGCGCGAAGGCATCCGCCATCCTGCAATCAGTATCACTCACGATTGTCAGATGCTTCCGGAACGGCTCTAACGAACTCAAGCTACTCGGAGTAAGGTCGAAATTTTTACCCTCTTCCGCAGGAGACCAGAGATTTTGGGTAGCACCCCAGTCGTTACATCCCGCGGCACCATGAACCTGCTCAATGCACACCAACCGAGTGCCATCAGCTGCCTTGCCTGCCTCTGTGGCTGCCCAAAGTTTGTTCGCCGGCACCATTGCATCGAGTAACGGCAGACCAATCGCCGTCCCCATACCGCGTAGCATCGTGCGCCTTGAGATGTGCTTCCCTGTGATGAACTCCATCGTCAAAACCTCGCTCGAGGAATTAAGAGTTACTTAATCTTTGTCTAGTCCTTGCTGGGCGCCTTCAGGGACAGCCGCAACAGCTGGCCTTGGCGCTTTCGCACTCTTGAACGCTGCACTTTTTACTACACCTAAAATGAAATCTGAGAGCTTATAGCCGTCCTCGCCAGCCTCCTTAACGATCGCTCTAACTGTAGGCATATCGTAGTATTCAACACGCCGACCTAATGCATAGGCCATCAGGTTTTCTGTGAATACCCTGTAGAAAACCTCAGGACGGCTCAAGAGAGCATTCCGTAGATCTTCAGGACTGGCCAATGGTGTACCATCGTATAGCTCACTCTCCGGGTCCACCATGTTACCACCATCTCGGATACGCCAAGCGCCCGTTACATCAAAATTTTCAAGGGCTAACCCAATCGGATCGATGACGACATGGCACGAGCGACAGGCAGGATTCTCGCGATGCTGCTCCATACGCTCTCGAACAGTTAGAAAACGCCCATCCTCCGCCTCACCAACTTCCTCAAACGCCGGAATGTCAGGTGGAGGTGGGGGGGGTGGAGCACCAAGCAAGACTTCCAGGACCCATTTCCCTCGGAGAACCGGTGAGGTGCGATCAGCGTGTGACGTCATCGTCAGTATACTACCGTGGCCCAAAAGTCCACGGCGTGTCTCGTCGGGATAGGACATCTTCTGGAACTCAGGCCCTATAATCCCAGGAACTCCATAGTGTCTAGCCAGCCGCTCGTTCACGAACGTGTAATCTGCCGTGAGCAACTCAAGGATGGGACGATCCTCTTCAACAAGATGTGAGAAGAAGAGTTCTGTCTCACGGGTCATAGCCTCAGAGAGTGTCTCATCAAAGTATGGGTAAGTCAGAGCATCCGGGTGGATATCTTCAAGATCTTGGAGGCGCAACCATTGAGAGGCAAAGCGTGTCGCAAGTGCTTCGGCTCTTGGATCATTCAACATCCTCAGGACCTGCTGCTCAAATTCCTTGGAGTTAGACAGCCTCCCTCTTTCCGCCAACTCTATCAACTCTGCATCCGGAGGTGCGCCCCACATGAAGTAGGACAGACGAGAAGCTAAGTCGCCCTGGCCGATGTCGTAGATCTCACCGGGAGCTATTCCGTCCGGAACCTCCTCCATACGGAATATGAAGTGCGGACTCGCTAAGATCGCCTGCAGTGCCATCCGGACTCCACCCTCGAAGCCACCTTCTTGCGCACCCTCGTCATAAAAGTCCATCAAAGCGCTGACGTCAGCTTCTTTGATCGTCCTGCGATAGGCATCACCAGCCAAGTTACCGACAATCATTTCGGCACAAGGCCGGGCCTCTGCAGGAGCCGTCGGCCGGCACGTGAAGACAGCTCGACGTGTCGGGTTATCAGAAACTCCAGTCACTTCGAAGGGGCCAAGTATGGTGAGACGTTGAAGATGCTGTTGAGTCGTCACTCCATAACCGATACCAATCTGACCATCTGCCAGTGTGTGATCGATCGGACGAATCAAGTCATCGACCTCACCTTCAAATTGCTTAATAAATGCGGCAGTAACTCGCTTTGGCCCTGCAGTCACATAGATGGAGTCTGTTCGGATATTCAAGCCACTGGGTTCAGATTCCATCATCCATCGGTCAATCGTAAGGAGTGCAATCCGCTCACCTTCGATTGAAATCTCAACCTGTTCAGTTCCAAACGTGCGCCCGAAGACCTCACCTTCAACCGCATTGTAGGGCATGATATGGAACACATACTTCCCGTCTGCAGGGAAGTTATGAACACGTGAAAGTCCTCCACGCGTCCCGAAAGGAGCTCCTTCAACACGGTCCTTCTGTGATTGTATACGTGGCAACCTGTACACAGTGTTTTGGATTTCCGCATCGGGATCACCAAGCACAATGCGGCTGACATGTTCAGCAGCACGCAGATAACCCTCCATGAGGGTAGCTGAAGGCGTCTGGACGTCAGCGATATTATCGAAGTTCGCACTCTTCGTATCGAGCGGCAGGAAAGTGTTTACGTCAACTTCGATACCAAATAATTCTCTAATCGTATTGTGGTACTCAGCACGATTAAGTCTCTGGAACGTGCGGGTCCCCGGATTAGGGTTCCGCTCAGCTGCCTTGTCGAGTGTCGACTCCAAGTCACGCGCTACCTCTGCGAGTACTGCAGGATCAGGGCGCCTTGCCCCTGAGGGAGGCATCATACCGGCTCTGAGCTTGCGGATCATCTTTTCGACGATCTCGCCATTCTCTGGCGCTTTAGCCACATCGAAGTCTTCTAATACCAAATCACCGCGGCGCATTCGGTCACTGTGACAGCGCGTGCAGTACTCTGCGACCACATCGTTTGTCCCATCGTCAGCACCATCGTTGAAAGATGCCGCGGTTACAAAGGGAGTGGCAGCATGAAACGACATCGGTGGTGCCGGGACCGTACAAGTTGTGAGGGTTCCGCAGATACCGGCGACCGTCATAACTGGAAGTATGGTTTTACGCATGCCCACGCTCTAAAGAGGTTACAGTACTGGTAAGCTTCAATAATAGCGCAAGCACATGGGATACGGCTAGGCTTTCACAAGCAGAGAGAAGATTGGTTTGTCTGTATGGAACAAGTTCGTGCAGACCTACGAAACATGATTCAAGCCCGGTCTGCTGTAGTCAGATCGGGAACCTCTTTCCGGATACTCAAAGTGTCCTTAAAGGAGTCTAACTTGTCAGCTGACACGAATTATACCGACGCGATAAACCCTGAATCCAAGGCAACATTCAATCCCGAAAAGATGGGAAAGAGCACAATATTCCAGTCAAAACACATTCTAGTCGGGCTAAATGCTTTTGAACCGGGCCAAATGCACCAACTCCACACCCATGAGGGAATGGACAAGGTATATCACGTTCTTAAGGGACGAGGCCTATTCATCCTGGAGGACCGGGAGATAGAGATGGAAGCAGGCTTGATGTTGGTCGCACCGGATGGAGTGCCGCACGGAATCCGGAATAACAGCAAGGACCAACTTATTGTGCTTGCCATACTTGCCCCAGGACCCTGATGCATCTTTATGGAAAAGAAGGCTCCTGACCCTATTCTAGGTGGCAGATTATCGAGAGCTGATTCGCTCCCTGATCAGGTCCGCCGTCCACGACGCACGCGCCTCCGAGATTTTTCTAGCAAGCTCCAGCGATCGCTCTAAATCAGCGATGGACACACCATTGATTACGGCCTGACCAGCCTTAACGCGCTCTGACCAGCGTACCGAATTAACGTCATCAAGCATCATGTTCAGTGTGATTCCAGGGCTGTCATGTATTCCATCATCAGGCATCCCTTCCCTAGTAACACCTTCGTCACGCAGCACGTTCGGAGCATTAGCTGGCCGTCTGTAGTACTCACCAATGTGATGCACAGCCGCTTCCCCATCCCACGCTGCAGTAAGACGCTCAGCCACAGCCTCCTGACCACTCTGGTTGCCACCACTGTCTCCGATAAAAATGATGTTCTCAAAGCCATGCATCTTCAGGCTGTGCGCTACGTCGGTCAGTACCGCCTCGAATGTTTCCTGTCTGAGGCTGATTGTTCCTGGACTCCTCATATGCCCGCTTTGGGGCTCGATGCTACCCTCCGGAACATATTCGATTACCGGAGCGCAAACGGCATTTCCGAGGTTCGCTGCGATTGCTGGGCAGTTCGCGCGTAACACGTAGTTATGCTTCCCGGTAACCAGCCAGGGACCGTTGGGCTCTATACCCCCGGTTGAGACTATGGCAGTAGTCTTTCCAGACGCTAGAGCGTCTCGGACGTCCATCCATGTCATCTCTTCGATCCAGGGTGTTTGCGCCTCGGGCAGAGGATTGGGTGTATCCGAGCAGTTGTATTCATTTGCTCGGCAGTCACCGCCGCCCATCGTCCTTGGATCTGGTTCGGGCCGCTGCTGGCCTCCAGGGCCTGCACCGCGACCTCGACCGCCCCGACCTGCTGTACCCTGGCGCTGCGGAGGAGCCAAGGTACCGCCATTTGCAATCGTTTCCCGGATGAGTCCGGCAGTACTCTCGGCACGGAATCCGACAATTTGCCTCGCGTACTCAAGAGATTTGACGCGGTCAGCAAGAGAGACGCCATTAATCGATGCAAATCCGGCCGCCACACGTTCGTCGAATCGGATCGATCTGGGATCTGCATGGAACATATTAAGCGCGATCACTGGATCGTCGTGAAGACCATCTCCTTCACCGTCGACTAGGCCCTGCTCAGCCATATACTGGCCAACACTTCCGTAGTCGTAATAGCCCTGAACATGGCCTACAATCACGTCATTACCCCATGCGGCATTCAGTGCATCCGCTACCGCACGCTGGCCACCTTGATTACCACCACTATCTCCAATGAAGATGATGTTCTCAAAGCCGTGCATCTTCAAGCTGTGCGCGATATCGGTGAGGAAAGCCTCAAACGTCTCCTGTTGGAGACTGAGTGTACCAGGGCTGCTCATATGCCCACTTGGTGGGTCGATCGAGCCTTCAGGTACGAGCTTCACAACCGGAGTGCACAACGCGTTCCCAAGTTCTCGGGCAATCGCATCACAGTTTGAACGAAGAACGTAGTTGTGCTTACCGGTCACTAGCCAAGGACCGTTGGGCTCGACACCCCCGGTTGGAATAATGGCGGTTGTCTTTCCTGCACCCAGAGCGTCTCGGACGTCCATCCACGTCATCTCTTCTATCCAAACCGTGTTTGCCTCAGGGAGAGGATTTGGTGTCTCGGCACAGTTATAGACGTTGTTCGCACAATTGCCGCCACCAAGGGAATTGGCATCGCGCTGCTGCTGAGCGAATGCCGTCGTGGTGGTAAATAGCACTGCCCCAATGAAGAGGATGGTCCTCATAGTCTTCTCCTAGTATGCGAACATCAGCGTCCGAGACTGGGTGTCAGAAGCAAGACGCGCCAGGGGTAAACGATATCGGACGAGATTCACTGACCTTGGACACAACAGGATTAGCGCGATCCTTGCGTCTAATTTGCTGGGTCTCACCCAAAATGCATTGGGCAATTGATTGACTGGAATCCCCCAGCCCCCATAAACTTTTCCTAGCTTCGTCCGATTAAGGAGTATAGTCCCATGGTGGCAGTTTCAAAGAAATTCGATCGTGGAACCAGGCTAGGAATAGTCCTCTTGGCCCTGGCAGCTTTTTTCGCGCTTAACTCGGGCCCGATCTACGCCCAACAAGGCGCGATGAATACAGCCGATTACAGCCAAGTGACATTTACTAAGGATGTGGTGCCAATCCTGCAGCGTAGTTGTCAGCGTTGCCATAGGGACCACGGTGTAGGGCCGATGGCTCTGATCGACTACGAAGATGTGCGTCGTAACGCCAGGCGAATTGCTTATAAAACAGGACTTAGGGACGTAGCTGGCGCCATGCCCCCATGGTACGTCGAAAAAGACATCGGGATTCAGCACTATAAAGATGATCCATCACTCACGGACGAAGAGATCGCTACACTAGCAGCGTGGGAAGCAATCGGTATGCCGATGGGTGATCCCGACGATGCACCGCCGCCACTAGAGTTCGAGGAAGGAGTCACTTGGAGTGCAGGAGAACCAGATCTAATCGTCCGGCTCCCAGAATACACCGTCCTAGGTGACCAACCCGATTGGTGGGGCGATATCGAGCCCACCCCAACTGGGTTAACCGAGGACCGCTATGTAAAGTCGGTAGAGGTTCGCGAGGTGAACGATTACGATCCCAACGAGGTTCGGGAAACTGTCGGCGGTAGGTTTGTTTTCCACCATATGATCTATAGCACCCGGGTAACGGAAGGAGGAAACCCCTTCGCCCCAGCGACAACCTGGCCAGTTCATGAAGTTGGCAGGAACCCTGATATCTTTGATGAGGATGGGGGTCGGCTCCTTCGGGCTGGAACAAGTATCGTCTCCAACTCCCTACACCTGCACTCGAATGGCCGAGACACCAAAGCCCACCTTGAGATCGGATTCAGATTCCATCCCGAGGGCTATGAGCCCAAGTACCGAGGCGCGAGCCTTGGACTCGGGAATGCGATCGATATCGATATCAAGTCTGGAGAGAAAGACCAGGAACTTCATGCCTATACGGTCTTAAACCAGCACACAAAGATCGTGACCTTTGAGCCGCACCTGCATGCTCCAGGGGCACGTATGTGCCTTGAAGCAATCTGGGGTTTCAATGTCGAGACGCTGTCCTGTGTAGGCTACGACCACAATTGGGTTCGCGGATACGCCTTCGCTGATAATCACCAGCCCCTGCTACCCAAAGGCACAGTGCTCCACATCACGGGCTACATGGACAATACACCGGGGAACACAAACCTCTCAGACACTCGCAACTGGCAGGGTTCTGGTAACCGGTCGGTATCGAACATGTTCATTGACCTGGGGATGCGACTCAGATTGAGTGATGAGCAGTTCCAACAGGAAATGGCTGACCGAAGAGAAGCGCTAAACTTGAACGTGAATGATCACGTGATCGGCTGTCCTCTCTGTATGGTCATCCCGGGGAGATAACCAGATGACGAGAAGTAGTTTTCCCCCAGTTCAGGGCATCCCGGTATCGGCTATAGTTTTTCTAGCATTGGCGTGCCTGTTAGTTCAATCACCATCAGCGGTATCGGCTCAGGAAACCTATTCAAAAGGCCAAAGTATCTCCCCAGCCTACGAGGGTTGGGAACAGAACCCTGACGGCTCGTTCAATTTCCTATTTGGCTACATGAATCGGAATTGGCTGGAGGAACCAGACATCCCGGTAGGAGTCGATAATAGCTTCTCACCTGGTCCAGCAGACCGAGGCCAACCCACTCGCTTCCTTCCGCGCAGAAACCGTTTCGTATTTAAGGTTCGCGTCCCAGCGGATTGGGGTGATAAGGAACTCGTATGGACTCTCACCGCCAACGGTGAAACCCAGAAAGCATTCGCTTCGCTCAGGCTCGATTACGTCGTTGACAACATGATTATAGCATCTGAAACAGGTGCTCTTAACGCGGGCTTTAGTACCCCCGCTTCACGGGCCAACACTCCGCCTGTTGTCTTACTAGAAGGAGATACGGTGCGCAGCGCTACAGTTGGGCAGCGGGTCACACTTGTTGCAACCGTAGATGATGACGGGCTTCCTCGTGTGAGTACAAGAACTGAGCAGCCTGATACAAGCGATGCACCACCAACGCTGAGTGCGCGGCAGCTCCGCCCGCCATCTCGGATAACTGTCGCGAAAGTCAACGGGCTACACCTCGCCTGGTTTGTGTACCGAGGCGATGGTGAGGTGATGTTTGATCCCTTCCAGGTAAAGGTCTGGGAGGATTCACGGACTGGAGGCAATTCGCCTTGGTCGCCGTTATGGAGGGCGCCGCCCGTCCCAGAAGACATGCGTTGGGAGGTCGGGGTGACCTTCGATCGCCCAGGGACATATGTACTTCGTGCTCGCGCTGATGACGGAGGTCTTTTTGGGGATACACAGGTCAGGTTTATTGTCGCACCCATAAGCTAGTGGGATTGACCTGAATAAAATCAGTGTCCGTTCTGGTATCCCAAGAAAGTTTCCTGAGCGTGAAAAAGGCTACCCAGGAGTTCTTGCCCCGAGGCAGCCTTTAGGCAGAAAGTGACCTGCTGGCGGTCAACTACCGATAACAGTCGGTATATTTGGATTTCGTTCACGCTCCGAGTTCGGTACGTCGAAGCAAAGGCGAGCCTGCCCATTAATAAGCGTGCCCCTCGGGTTGTCAGAGAAGATCTCTGAGACTGCCTCAAAGTCCGGTAACTCAAGATCACCAGGAACAGTAGCTCCGCCCAGCGGACCTGCGTTCTCAGCCCATCTGCGTTGGTCACCAAGAGTCCGAGCTTCCAAGAAGAGTTCAATGGCGCGCTCTCGTTTGAGCCGGGTCCACGCCTCTACGTCTGAATCAGCCGTCCACTCGCCGAGTGGATCCCCACCGGCTTGTTGTGTAGTGGTTTGTGTAGTGTACGTCGCTCGCAGATCATTGATGATGGTCATCGCGTCTTGCCAATCACCACCCACTAATGCGGCCTCAGCCTGAATCAGACGCATCTCAGCTCCACTGGCGAGACGGATCGGATCCTCGGGATCGTCATACTTGGCCTGGTTGCGCCATGGTGTTTGGCCAAAACCCAGAAGCGCCGCATTCGACCATGGGAATTCAGTATCAGCGAACCATCCCACCCTAGGATCTCCTGTCTCTTCCCAATAACCGGTCCCAGGAATGGGAGCCCCATTATTCGTGAGATCTGGTTGTTCACCGTAGTAGGTATTCCACATCGTGTAAGCCAGATATGGCTGTCGGCCATTCGCCCACATAATCGTATTTCGTGTGGCTTGCTCTAGGTTGCTCATCTCGACTACGTAGGTGAAATCACTCTCCACCGAAGCGGCATCAGAATACGCGTTAGACCAACTAGCTTCCCCATAGGTCGCTAGGAATGCGCGAACTTGAGCACGCCCGGCATATGCTGCCGTCCTGAGCGAATCAGTGCTGGCTCTATTGATCGCCTGGCTGAACTGCTCCTCAGCGCGCTTCAAGTAAACCAAACCATCCTCGAGTGGACCACCATTGATAACAGCTTCACACCAATTTTCACCTAGGACCCGGTTGGCATACCCCGCCCAGATGTTCGCCTGAGCCACCATGTCGCCCTCAACAGCCGCACCGTCGAACAGAAGGATCGCTGTCTCAGCTATGAACCGCGCCTGTTGCGCATCTCCGAAGTGGCCCGAATAAGAGCCAGGCTGGATATGCCCCCCCTGAGCAGCTACTGAGTGACCATACGCCCCAGTCTGACCACCCGGCATAATCTCACGTGCTACAATAGCCCCTGTATAGCCGATCCATCCTATCGCCTCATTCAGACGTCGTTGGGCCCCATTTACAAGCCCTGCCCGGGATTCTGCCTGAACCAGGAACTCATCCTGGATCGGTCCAGGGTTAGTGACTTCACAGCCCGTTCCGAAAATGAGCAATATAAAAGCCGCTGCGAATCCCATCCTTCGGTCAGCCCTTTCTATTTGCTGCTTCCACATGTTGGCTCTCCGCTCAGAACGTGATTCGCAGAGATGCACGTAACACGATCGGCGCCGGTACGGTCTCTTCAAAGTTGTAGCCCTGCTGACCAGATGCATACGGATCGGACTGCGCCTCAGGATCCATGTAGGGCATATCCCTCATCCATAAATAAGAGTTGTTCAAGGCGAGGGTCAGCGTTGCGTTACTCACTTTCTCTGGGAACGCAAAATCCATTGGGATCGTGGCGCTCACGCTCCGAACCTTGAAAAAGTCACCCTTCCATACGTAGCCCTCATACTCACTGGGATCGCAGCGAGCTTTCCAGATAGCTGGGATACCTGTCTTCAATTCGATCGAGTTTGCTGGGTCCACATAGTACGGGAAGCAAAGAGGAGAGCGCACGCTCCGGGTGATCGACCAAACAGCTTCCGTCATGTAGAAACCACCTTTGTAGTCTCCTCTAGCGGAAAGCACGATGCCCTTGGGAAGCCGCACGGTCATGCTCGGACTTATAAAGGTCGTGGGTAAATTTGGGCCATAATTGATCCGCTCATAAACAGGGTCAGCAATTTCATCCGGATTCGTAACAACCTCATTGCGTACGTTACGGAGCGTGCAGCCCTCATCACCGTTCGGTCCGCAGTCCATCCGTAGTTCATTCGTCTCCGGAATCCCAAGCTCCAAAACCTTTGATTCGTTCGTTGAATAGTTGAGGCCGATGTCGAGACCCCAGCTAGCACCTTGAATGAGTGCAGCATCCAGATCCACTTCAAATCCAATGTTTTGGATCTTGCCAATGTTGGTAAGGACGCTGTTCGTAAATCCGGTTGACGGAACCTGAGGAACGTTAAGCAGTGCGTCGTTCGTGATCTGTTCGTAATACGTGAAGCTCGTTTCAATCCGGTTGTCCCACCACGAGGCATCAAACCCATATTCGAGCTCTTCTGTAACTTCCGGACCAACATCGTCGTTCCCTACGTTCTCCGGTACAAAAGCTGGATTTCCTGCCAGGCCTACTGGACTCCACGTCCGGACAGCATCAAACGCCCCAGGTGCTCGACCTGAACGCCCGAAAGCTGCCCGCAACTTCATCTCACCGATGTCGGGATAAAAAGACTCATCGGATAAAATCCAGGATGCGCTGGCTTTTGGATAAACCTGAAGGCCGAAACCCTTACCAAAGGCACTGTTACCGTCCACCCGCGTCCCAACCGTCAAAAAGTACTTGTCTGCAATATCAAAAACATTTTGGAAAAAGAAGCCTGAATTCCAGATCTTCTGCCGTACTTCAAATCCCTGAGTGATGGCGGCAGAATTCACTGTCGGTGCAGCGGCTCCAGGGAAGTTCTCACCAAACGCCTCGACCGTGCGATCATCTGCGCCAGTGGCCTGCCCACCCCACGAGAAGTTCGACCGAATGGGAAATTCCCGTCCAAGCAAGTTAGCTGTGATACCAAATGTGACCGTGCCGACGTAGTCAAACGAGAGCACTCGACTTTGGAATGTGTTGTTTAGCAACGCACCCAACGGAACCTGCTTCCACGCAAACGGCCTGAGGTTACGATGCTCTTGTTGGCTCCAGTCGTAGCCAACTGTGAGCCGGTTCGTGAGGTTTTCCATCGGCGCGTAGGTAATTACTCCGCCGGTGGTCATGCGCTCAACAGCCTGATCAAGCCTCTGGTCCATGAGTTCATTGAGAACAGCGGGGTCACCTGTACCGAAGTAGTTACGTTCAGCACGGAACGCATTCAGTGTGATACCCTGGGCGTTATTTTGCCCATTTGTCATGGTCAACAACTGGTTCACGTATGCCGTGTTCCACTGGATGGTCATGTTCTCAGCAGGAGCCACGGTAAAGTTGCCACGAATGGCGTATTTCTCTTCGGTGTCGTTTGTCAGGTAGCCCTGCTGGTCAACAAACGACCCTGAAATGAAGTACCGGAGGTCTTGGCCACCGCCCCTCACTGAAAGATTGTACTGCTGTGCGTAAGACTGATTAGCGTACTCTCCGCAGGTATAGATCCCCGTGCACAGCCAGTGCTCCATGTTGTTATACGGTACACCTGATCCCGCAACGCCGAACTCCCGGCTCCAAGACTTGCCACCCTGAAGTTCTGCAGTCCAGACGGGGGCACCCTGTGTCCCACTCTTTGTGAATACCTGGATGACACCCGCCGAGGCTTCGGTTCCATAAAGTGTAGTAGCCGCTGATCCTTTAATAATCTCGATTCGCTCGATGTCGTTGGGATTGATGTTGTCGAGCGGGCTGACTGCGACATTTGCACTACGACCACCGCGCCTGTCGGGTGGATTGATATCAGGAAGGGGCTCACTTCGAATTCGAACGCCATCGATGTACACCAGAGGATGGTTACTCAGGGAGACACTGCTCTCGCCTCTTAACCGTATGATCTTACTCTGTCCAACAGTCCCGCCCCCATACACATCAAGCCCTGGTGCCGCAGCCTGCAAGAGATCAGATACAAGTACCGGTCGCTCAGGAAGGTTAGGAACGGCAATCTGTGACACCGTGTTCCCAATCTCACGACGCCTGGCCGCTCCGGCTGTACCAGTGACCACAATCTCATCGAGCCCAAGTGCCACTGACTGCATTGAGAAGTCAGCCTCAACCGTCTGACCAGCCGCCACAGAAATCTGTCCGGTCACTGAGCCAAGACCGATCCGTTCAGCCGTCAGATCATACGTACCAGTTGGAACATTGAGCAGAATGAATCGCCCATTCTGTCGGGTAAGAACACCAAGGCCCGTTCCCGGTATATAGACCTGTACTTCACTGAGCGGAGCACCCGTCTGGACGTCGGTCACCTGACCTACGATCTGGCCGTTTTGAGTTTGGGCTTCTGCTGAGATCGTTATGAGCGCCATCAGCACAGCAAAAGCTGTGACCGTGAAAATCCGATTAGCGCCCATCAATACGCTCCTTTCCCTAGCGGCCGGAGTCATGTGCTGCTTGAGAGACCAGCGGTGGGGAGCAGGAAAATCTTAAGTGCGACCGCACAATACCTGACGAGTTTCCTTGTAGTCAAGCGAACTCTTTTAGCAGACGGCCAATCGTCAAATCACTGCAGATCACCCGATTGGAATAGAGAAGAGGCTTAGGAGAAATTCAGGAGGGTCATCGTCTGTAGTCGTCGGTACTGGGTTGATGACTTCCAAACCAACAAAGATCAGAGCAGCAGCAGCTACTGTGCCAGACACAACCCCCACGGTCTTAAGTTCATCAAGCACCCGCATTTGAGCCGAGATGATTCCGTCATAGGGAACACGAATCGATTGCCCCAGGCTAAGCGTATGAAACCCTTCCTGGCGCCTCGCGACTGGGACTCGCACAACAACTGCATCATCTTCCATGGCAACAAGAGTACCCTGTACAACAGGGGCGAGATCTTCCCCGGCAGGGATTTCACTTAATTCAGGGACGTCTCCGGGGTTCACGAAAAGGCGGACGTCTTCACCTACTGGTACGGTGGTGAAATCTGTCGGTACATAGTTATGGCAGCCCAGTAAACCAATGAGCAAAATCGAAAACAAGATCAAGCATTTCGATGTCGATCTACATGCCATCCGCACATGTGCGTTTGTGGCTCTAGTCATTACCTAGCTCGTGTGAAGGCTAAAAGCTACCTCGATGAACGCGCTCCTCAGCACTAGAGCAGCACTCCTTTATAACCGCCACAATATCTTTTGTTTTCTTCCTGTCAAACCTTGCTTCTTGGATATTGAGTAAGATAGGCCTAGTTACTTGGAGAGGTTGTCCCGAGCCTAGAAATACCTGCATCTTTCCACCTCAGCAGACAATTTTCACAGGGGAGTCTCTTGAACCTCAGAGCGCTACTGAAAGTGGCCGTAGCCACCAACCTAGTAATCCTACTCGCCGGCTGCTTCAATTACGTGCCGACAGATTTCACCACCGTACCAGTGGGTGAAGACGTCCGCCTTACTGTAACCCGACAGAGCGTCCCAGATCTCAGTGAAGTCACCCTAGAGAACGACCCTGTCCCTGTCTTAGAGGGGACACTCGAAAGGAGACAGGACGGTTCATTAATCGTGCGTATCCCTGTTGGGAGGCGTGCAGACGGATTTCACAGCGTGGCTCTCGGACAGGCGATCCGTGTCCCCCCTGATGCAATCATTTCAGCTGAACTCCGAGTACTGGACGGATTCAAGACCGCAGGAATGATCGTCGGAACGATCGCTGGCGCTACAACCCTGCTCCTGCTGGGCATGGACGCGATGAATGATCAAGCTCCGCTCCCTCAACCAGACCCTCCTGATCTCCAATTGAAGCTCATCTCGATCCCGATCGGGTAAGTGGCTAGGCCTCGAAAGCATAAAGGGTCGATTTGTTAGGGCACAGGAATTGTGTGCTTGACCTAACCCAGACCTGATGCTCGCGCTTGACACCCGGAAAACGCCTTAAGTATTCTACTCACTAGTCAGTACGTGTCTGGGTTAGTGATAAAGGGCAGTCACGATCAGACTGTTCCGCAGTATAGGCCTAGACAAAACAGGCTAAGGTTGATCACCAACTAGAGTGTTTTTGCCTAATTGATTGGCGTTGCACCCAGGCACCCCAAACCGGTGTCTACCGCGTTACTCCATAATTAAGGATGAGTATACATGAGTATTCCTAGGTTCCTAACCGGCGTGGCCTTGGTCGCGTTACCGGCGTTACTAGCCGTGCCTGCCCAAGCGCAGACCGGCCAGATCGTCGGTGTAGTGACTGATGGTCAGTCAGGAGCACCTCTCAGTGAGGTCCAGGTTTATATACCTGGTACCGGACTCGGCGCACTCACAAGACAGGATGGTCGCTATATCCTGCTCAACGTGGCGCCAGGCACATACGACCTTACCGGAGAACGCATTGGTCTCGGGTCCGTGAGCCAACAGGTCACGGTCGCTGCTGGCCAGACACTCCAGGCGGATTTCACGATGGCTTCGGTAGCACTCGGCCTTGATGAGATCATCGTCACTGGTACAGCTGGGGCGTCCAGGCGGCGAGAGATTGGGAACGTTGTGTCTCAGCTCAACACCGTCGACGTTCCTGATGCACCCCTGAACGTTTCCGATATGCTCCAGGGAGCCGCACCAGGCCTCGAGCTATACGGCGGTGGCGCAATCGGCCAATCCAAGATCATCCGGCTTCGCGGCGTCAACAGCGCGGTGCTGAACGATCACCCGATCATTTACGTGGACGGTGTGCGTATTAGAAGCAACCCGTTCCCGGACGCGAACCCACCTGACCGCCGCGGCGGCAGGAGTGGTAATATCGCGGTCAGCCCACTCGACCAAATCAATCCCAACGACATCGAGCGGATCGAGGTCATCAAGGGCTCGGCAGCCACAACGCTCTATGGCACCGAAGCATCTGGCGGAGTCATCCAGGTCTTCACGAAACAGGGTAGAGAGGGTGCGCCGACGTGGACAGCAGAAGTCCAGACAGGCACCCAGTGGAGTCGTGCGTTTGGCGTCGACGACTCCGGTCCTTCCTACCAAGGAGAGACTGACGTCTCGTACAACTTCATGGAGCACTGGCTGTGCACGGGAATTCTTGAGTGCGGTCAGTATGCAAACCAAGCGTATAACCAGGACTACTTGCTATCCGTCCGTGGTGGTACCTCAGACGTCAGCTACTTCGTCTCCGGTTCGTTTGGGGATGCACAGGGCTACCAGACAAACGACAGCGAGAAGGCCTACACGACACGTGCGAACCTGACCTTCTCACCGGCAGACGATCTGCAAATTCAGTGGAACACGATGTACTCGAACTCCATGCAGACCCATACCGGTGGACAGAATAACGCCCAGGGCATCACGCTGAACGCATTCCGCCAGGAGCGGAACTACTTCGGTACGGGTGACCCCGCTGCTCTCAATGAACTCATGGATCAGAAGATCGCCGAGGACGTTGAGCGCTTCACGACGGGCATGACGCTGACGTACTCCCCGATTACCGACCTAACGAACCGTTTCGTTGTCGGCTACGACTGGGGCTCGCGTGAGCACCGAAACCTCCGACCATACGGTTGGATGCAGACGCCTCAAGGCAAACTGCTAAATAACACGTTCCAGAACCGCGTGCTCTCCCTCGATTACGTCGGCTCCTACTCGCTGGATATTATGGACCAGCTCCGGGCCAACATCTCGTGGGGTGGCCAGGCGGTCGGCGACGATGTGCGTTCTATTGAAGGCTTCGGGGAGAACTTCCCCGGTGCCGCGGACCCGACGATTAACTCGGCGGCGTCGACAATTTCATTTGAAGGCCGAACGAAGGTTTGGAATTCAGGCTTCTTTTTCCAGAACGTCTTCGATATTTCGAACAAGTACTTCCTCACAACCGGCGTGCGTATCGATGGTAACAGCACGTTCGGTGAAGGCTTCGGCTTAGCAGCATATCCAAAGGCCAGCTTTTCCTGGATTCTTTCAGATGAGTCCTTCTACCCCGACATCGGTGAGATGAAGGTGCGCTTTGCATACGGTCAGTCCGGTCGTGCACCGGGGCCGTTCGACAAGGTTCGCACGTGGTCACCGCAGGGGCTTGCCGGTGTCCCAGCATTCGTCCCGGCCAACGTCGGTAACGCAGACATCGGTCCGGAGGTCACCACGGAGATGGAAGGAGGTTTCGATGCCTCGTTCATAGATAACCGCCTCTCCGTCGGATTCACGTACTACGACCAAGTCACCGACGATGCACTCTTCGGGATTCCACAGCTCCCCTCGGGCGGCTTCTCAAGCAGCCAGCTCACCAACATCGGGAAGCTAGGGAACAAAGGCTTGGAGCTTGAGGTCAATGCCACTGTCGTGCAGATGGATGATTGGGGCGTCGACCTGGGCTTGACCTATAGCTGGAACGAGTCCGAGATCCTCGAGTTGAACGACCCGAGCCTCGAGAACAGCTACCGCAAGGTTGGTTATCCAATTCGTCCGGTTACGAACGAGTTAATCTCTAACCCCACCGCGATAGCGAATTCGAACAGCGACGTAATATTCTGCCAGCCGACGATGCCGTGCTGGCAAGGGCAAGGAACGAGCGCAAGTCAGTACTTCTACGGCTCTAACCTGCCTACCACGTTCATTAACCCTTCAATAACGGTTCGGGCGCCTGGAGGCATTACCCTGGCAGCCCGCGGCGAGTATAAGGGTAACTTCTACATGAACGAGCAGGTGTTCGCGATCGGTCGTAGCGTACGGTCGCCGCTCTGCTACCCCTACTATGTTACTCCGGGGACCTCGAATGAGCTGAAGCCGGACATCCCAGCCATCTGGTATGCGCGCTGCAACCGCGCCGATTCCGAGGGCTACGTTTGGGATGCGACATTCTTCAAGCTGCGCAGCGTGTCAGCGAATATCCCGATGAACTTCATGTTCCCAGAGCGGTTCAACACCACCATGCTGACAATCGCGCTCAACAACTCCTACCTCTGGATGAAGGAAATGCCCTTCATGGATCCAGAGACGATGGGCGATCCAGCAGGTAGTGGCCCACAGCGGGCATTCAACTTCGAAGAGACGGTGCCACCACCGATCTCATTCCGTATTTCCCTCCGAGTCACATTCTAAGGAGAGAGACAATGAAAGCGAAAATAATGAATAAGAGATTCGCGATGGGTGTCGCTCTCGTGGCTCTAGTGGCGTTCACTGGAGCATGCGATGTGACAAACCCGGGACCGATCCAAGACAAGTTCCTCGTCGAAGAGGAGTCACGTGAGGGCCTGATCAATGGCGCCCAGCGCCAGTTGGCCGTGGCACTCGCAGGGCCCAGTGCAATCGCGCGCTCAGGCGCGCTCGTAGCCCGTGAGCTTACGCCGGGTGGGCAGATTGGCTCGCATGGCCACAGCCCGGTGGCGCAGGCAGGGCATCTCGATCCAGGTACTGGAAGCGTGTTCAGTACGCTTCAAACGGCTCGCTTCATTGGCGAGACGGCAATCGCCCTCTTCGCGGAAGCGGGGGGCGTCAGTGGCGATATGATCGCCCAAGCCAACATCTGGGCGGGATACTCGAACCGTGTTCTCGGAGAACACTGGTGTCAGGGTGTAATCGACGGCAGTCCAGCGTTCGATGCGACCGAGTACCTAACGCGAGCTGAAGGTCAATTCTCAACTGCGATGAGCAGCGCAGCGGATGCTAATCTGAAGATGGCAGCGCAGGCTGGTCGGGCACAGGTTCGTGCCTACCTCGCGACATACGGGAAAGCGACCTGGGCCAATGCAGTATCAGACGCAGCTGCGGTACCTACGAGCTTCACGTACAACGTCGTTACAGACGGGGACAACGCGAGCACGCGTAACTCGCTGTACTATGCGATCGCAGGCATTCCGTACGGATCCTACTCGATGTGGGCCTCGTACTACGGCAACCAGCCGGATCTCACTCAGGCCCAGCCGCACACCGAGACCGGGGGCTTTGGCTTCCCACTCGCGGGCACTGGTTACTACGAGACCTCCGGAGATCCACGCATTGCGTGGAAGACCGACAACCTGCCGTGGGCGACTGGAGCACTCGACGGGTACGGTCAGGTGTACCGTCAGATCCCGACTAAGTACGCGGGTGTAAGCTCTCCCGTCCGCATCGCGGGCGGAGGCGAGATGCGTCTCATCGAGGCCGAGGCTAAGCTCGCTGGTGGTGACTGGGCAGGCGCCATGACAATTATCAACGCTCTCAGGGCAACCTACACCACGGACGCCACGACAAACGTCGCGGCTGGCCAGACGCTAGCGGCAGTGACCGCAGCAGACGCGACAGAAGCTTGGACGCGCCTAAAGCGTGAGCGTGCCATCGAGCTCTTCTACGAAGCCCGCACCATGGGCGACCAGAAGCGCTGGGCCCAAAACAGTACTCCGGGCGACCTCGAGCTACCGAACTTCGAGGCAGTCTCCGCACTCTTCAGCACATGGCCACGTGGCTTGGATGCAGCACAATCCGGCATTACCGGATACACCGGACGTCAGCTCTGCTACGATATCCCAAATAGCGAGCGGTCCTTAAACACGAACCTTGAAGAGGTCGGTTGATCACAATTCGGTAAATGAGGGTATGTAGCATCGCCGCCCCCTGCCCTCCGGCAGGGGGCGGTTTCCTTTGCTCTTTGGAGTCGCTGTGAACAAGGACCAGTTCAATCACGCAATTCCCCCACGGTGGGCACCGATCTTGGTGCTCGCAGTGATTGTCTTGATTGCCGCGAGCTGCCTCGATAACAGCATCACAGGTGTGCGGCCACTCACACTAACGCTCACCGCTGAGCCAACCACATCCTTGGTGGGCGACTCGATCACCTTTCGCTATACCGCTACGGGCACTGATCTATTAACCATCCAGCTGGACTACGGAGATGGAGAAACCGGCTCCATCCCAGCCCTCTCCTCTGGTGCTGTGAACATGAGTGGATATGTGGCTCACGCGTATTCCGCAGCCGGCACGTATGTCACAACGGGTACAGCTATCGACTACACAGGATCGGTCACCCAGGAAGTCACCGTCCAAATCACTGGCGGCTAGAGCAGCGCGAAGTGCTCCTTGCGCTCTATGAGTTGAGCGTAAGATGTTTGCCCCACGAAGGCAGGGCTCATCCGGATTGTTGATATGCCCTCTTGCCGCGGTATCAGAGCCCGGCAATTTGTCGACCGCTCTGACCGGAACCACTTAGACGATTGCATTACGAGGCACCACCATGAAAGCGGTCCACATCTTCCTTTTCGCCACTCTTCTCGGGGCTGTCTCTGCCGAAGGTACCCGAGCACAGACTGATCTAGAAACCGCTGTATCACACTTGCAGTTTCGAGAGATAGGCCCTGCGCTCATGGGCGGGCGCATCGCCGACCTTGCTGTCGTAGAAGCAAAGCCGCAGGTGTTCTACATCGGTACTGCCTCTGGCGGAGTCTGGAAGACCGTGAACCACGGGACCTCGTGGACGCCTCTCTTCGACGATCAGCCAAACGGATCGATCGGTGACGTCACACTGCATCAAGCAAACCCGAATCTCATCTGGGTTGGGACAGGTGAGCCCCAAAACCGGCAGTCTTCTCCATGGGGGGATGGTGTCTACAAGTCTACTGACGCAGGCAACACTTGGACGCACATGGGCTTGGATGAGACAAAACACATAGGACGAATTCTAATCCACCCCAGAAATCCTGACATCGTGTATGTCGCAGCAGTAGGAGATCTCTGGGGACCCAATGAAGAGCGCGGTGTTTACCGCACGGGGGACGGAGGTCAGACATGGGAGAATATTCTTTATATCGATGAACATACAGGTGCAATCGATATGGCCATGGACCCTGATGATCCCAACACGATCTTTGCAGCCATGTACCAACGACGACGCACGGGCTGGGGGTTCAATGGAGGCGGACCCGGAAGTGGTCTATATCGCTCAACGGACGCGGGAGAAAACTGGATCGAACTCACTGAAGGACTGCCCGAAGGAGATAAGGGCCGGATCGGCATCGACGTATTCCGCCAAGACGGCAATGTCGTCTACGCCTTAGTCGAGGCTGATGCACGCCGGGCAGGTGGAGGACGCGGTGGCGGAGGGGGCGGTGGAGCCACACGTAGTGGCCTGTTCCGTTCTCTGGATCGAGGGATGACCTGGGAAAAGATGTCCAACACGAATCCGCGACCGATGTACTATTCCCAAGTGCGCATTGATCCGAGTAATTCGGATCGCATCTACGTGCTCGGGGGCTCGCTAATGGTGTCAGATGATGCCGGGCGCACATTTCGTAGCGATGGTGCTACACAGATCCATGTCGATCACCACGCATTATGGATCAATCCCAATGACCCTGATCATCTTATTCTAGGAAGCGATGGTGGTATAGCTGGGTCATGGGACGGAACTGGGCATTGGCGAATGTTCGACAACGTTGCACTCGGCCAGTTCTATACGATCTCCTATGACATGCGCGACCCGTATTACGTCTGTGGAGGACTTCAAGACAACGATGCCTGGTGCGGACCCTCTAATACCAGATCGTTCCATGGTATCCGTAACCAGGATTGGTATGAAACCACCTACGGAGACGGATTCTGGACCGTAGTCGACCCAATCGATTCCACAATTGTCTTTTCGGAATCCCAGAACGGTAACATGAACCGCTACGACCTAATCACAGGTGAAAAAACTGCGATGCGTCCGATTACTGGACCACGAGCAGAGGGTGATACCACCAAAGCTTACCGGTTCAATTGGAATTCCCCTCTTCTGATTTCTAAGCACGATCCCTCCACCATATATCTGGGCTCGAACTATCTCATGCGCTCACGTGATCGAGGGATGACCTGGGAAGAAGTCGGTGGAATGGACCTAACCAAGAATATCGACCGGGACACCCTAGCGATCATGGATGTGCCCGGTTCAGAGCCGCAGATGTCGATCCATGATGGGATCTCAACATACGGCAACCTCACTACCGTTAATGAGTCTCCGATAACATCTGGTGAAATCTGGGCTGGCACTGACGACGGAAATGTTCAGGTGACTATGGATGACGGAGCGACATGGGAAAACGTAACAGGTAACATTCCCGGACTTCCAGAACGCACATACGTGAGTCGTGTGGCACCTTCCGCACATGCCCAGGGACGTGCTTATGCCACGTTCGATGGGCACCGAAACGGGGACTTCGCGCCATATGTGTTTGTTACAGAAGACTTCGGACAGAGCTGGAGTGCGATTGCGACAGGCCTACCGCACGGCTGGTCGGTCAATGTGATCGCTGAGCACCATCGCTCACCCGATCTCCTCTTCATTGGAAACGAGATTGGTGTTTACATCTCGATTGACCGTGGCCAAAACTGGACGCGCATCAAGAGCAATCTGCCGGTTGTGCCCGTTGATGACCTAGCAATTCATCCCCGAGAAAACGATCTGATTGTTGGCACGCACGGACGCAGCGCGTGGATCTTAGCTGATGTCACTCCGCTTGAGCATTTATCCGCAGAACTACTCAATGAGGCCGGCCAACTCTTCCCCCAGAAACCTGTTACGATGTGGGCACAAAAAGGGGATTGGCCATTCTACGGAGCTACATACTCTGCTTCGAATCCTCCGCGTGGCGCAGTGATCCGCTACTACCTGAGTGATGACCAAGATGAGAGTAATCCAGCTGAAAATTCCGCAACACAAGAATCGGGAAATGAAGGGCCAACACCCGACTCAGGAGAATTTTCTCTTACGATTGAAGACGCACGAGGTGAGCATGTCCGAACCCTGACCACACCCAGTCTTGCCGGGATCAATGAGGTAGTATGGGATTGGCGTTACGATGCACCTTATGAGACAGATGAAACACCCAATGAGGGAGGTGGCGGCTTCGGAGGAGGACCGCCCCAGGGGCCCATCGTCCTTCCTGGAACATACACAGTGACGATGGATGTGGGAGCGCAGAGCTACTCGACCACAGTTGAGATCACAGCAGATCCGCGACGTCTCATGACCAACGCAAATCGAATGGCTCGCCAAGAAACACTGATGAGCCTGCATACACTAGCGAAGCCTATTTACGAAGCGACTGAGGCAATGGAGCGCTTGGCTGACCAACTCACTGAAGCAAGCGATCTTATCTCTGAGCACGGGGA
>Ga0207961_1000045_pt1 | contig 31469 bp, 27 predicted proteins | sample Knorr_S7_td_250__FD_185596 | JGI IMG/M metagenome (GOLD analysis project Ga0207961, IMG submission 185596) | Marine microbial communities from Southern Atlantic Ocean transect - Knorr_S7_td_250_ad_252m_LV_B (SPAdes) (version 2) | ecosystem: Environmental > Aquatic > Marine > Oceanic | place... | reverse complement strand
GATTACTTCATACAGGCTAGAGACCGATTCTTCCCCTTTATACTTCCAATGAATGCAACCATCAATATTTTTCGAATTAGATTGATTTGTCGTATAAATAATTTTTGCATCTATATCTCTAAGTGCATTAACAATAGAAGAACCTATCGAGCCTGAACCATTTACTATTAAAATATTCATATTTTCATAGAGCGAGGTCCCGTCAGGATGGCGTGTTCTTCAGAGAAAATTTCTTTTCTCGAGGGAGATCTGACGGGACCTTATTATTTAAATAATATTTCATTTTAAGAGCTACAACTTGGGCAAGTATTATTTTCCTTACCATATCTCGGAACCTCATCATAATACATGATTGAAACTTTGCCATTAAACACATGTTTTTGCCAAACTATTTTACATAGATTACAAACCTTAAGATCTCTATCTGCGACTCTACCATCTGAAAAATATCTAACTGACCTTTTTTTAGGTTCTTTACGTTTTTCTTTGTTTTGGCGTCCAGAGGCAATAGCCTGTAGAATAGTCATTATTAGACTCCTTTCATTTTATTTAAAGAATTATTTAAACTATCGGAAATTCTTGTCATAGCCTGAAGAACCAGGCCATCATCTGAAGTGAGTCCTGATGTAACGATCCAATCTTTAGAAGTCAAAGTATCTACAGCATGCACTAAGTCGGGCAATCTATGTTTGGAACAAGATATAATACAGTAATTATGGCCAATATCTAACTTGACATGTTGGCTCAAATCGAGATCTTGTTGATTTTTATTTATCCTATGGTCACTATTTTCCATGCAATATATTATTAAGCACAGATTATATAAGTCAAGTACTTTTGAGCGTTATAAGCGTTTTATATACTATAAATAAAATTTAAATAAATATATTTGTAAAAATTACTTAATACTTCTTACCAATCCTTCCCGTCGCTTATCGGCAGCACCATCTAGACCATTTGGCGTAACTATGATTAAATGGATTCCAGAATTTTCACTCAAGTTCTCTATTACATTGTAACCTCGTTTAGCCAAATTTGCTGCAATCATTTTCCCTTTATTATTGGCAATTTCTACCCGAACACTGTCACCTCGGGCAATTATATTTGGCAAATCTACAGCTTGCTGTGCAGTCAACTTCCAATCAAATACGCCAACAATTGTCTTGGAAACATAGGCAGGAATTGAATTTCCTCCGGGCGAACCTGTGATCATAAGTAACTGGTTATTACTATCAAATATCATTGTTGGAGACATGGAAGATCTGGGCCTTCTATTTGGTGCAACTGCATTGGCAAGTCGTGTGCCATCTGCTGGCACTTCCCGGGCAAAGTCCGTCATTTCATTATTCAGAAGAAAACCAGCTGCCCATCGTTGGGACCCAAAAGCACTTTCGATTGTCGCGGTCATAGCCACCGCATTACCATTTCCATCCACAATGGAAAGATGAGTTGTCCCTGCTGCTTCTAGTGTATTATCCTTCCCCCAATTCGGAACAGAGGCAAGCGTATCAATAACCTGTGCCGGATTACCAGGGATTGGTTTCTCACTTGGATCAAATCGTTCACTAGCTCTATGTTTCAAATACGTTGGGTTAATAAGGGCATCAAGTGGAATATCAACCTCATCTGGATCACCAAAATAATGATCACGGTCAGCATATGCCAATCGTTGTGCATCAACAAATGCCACTATTTTGTCATCTTGATTTGTTGCAGTTTTGACCAAATGATCATACAATCCTGTAATCATGATTTGCGCTACACCTGAGGAAGGGGGAGATGTTGTACAAATGTTCATGTCTCTGAAGCTTCCGCAGATTACAGGGCGGATTACCGTTTTATAATTTCTGATATCTGATAATGTTAGAGATCCAGGATATGGTTCTTCTTGCACTGCAGAAACGATCGCTTCGGCGATAGGACCGCTGTAAAAAGCAGATTCACCTTCTTTGGCAATTCTTTTTAAGGTATTGGCATACTCAATGTTGGTTAACCTATCCCCTTCTTGAAGAGGCTCACCACCAGGGAAAAAGTATTTTTTTGTTTTAGCGTTAATGGCAAGCCTTCCTTTTGTTTGTGCAGTGACAAGAAAGTCTGCTAATCTTGGAGACACAATAAATCCATTCTCGGCTAGTGCTATCCCATGATCGAAAAGTTCGGCCCATGGTAATATACCATGGGCTGCATGTGCAGTTGAATAAAGTCCTACAATACCTGGTGTGCCTACAGCCTTACCACTTGGCCATGCTTCAAGAAAGTCCATAACCGTACCATCGTCCTTCATAAACATATCAAAAGTAGCTTCTCCAGGAGCTGTTTCTCTGCCATCAATAAAAGTTAATCTTTCTTTTCCATAATCATAGTGCAGTAAAAATCCACCACCACCTAGTCCTGAGCTTTGAGGTTCGACCAAACCAAGAACCACATGAGCTCCGATTGCAGCATCAACCGCGCTACCACCTTTTTCCAATATAGCAATCGCTGCCTCGACCGCATGAGGGTTGGCAATACTGACCATGGCACCATGATTCCATAGACTATTTTTTTCCGATTTTTTTCCTCCCAATACGGGGAATAGATGGCAACCACTAAATAAGCAGGCACTGAGTAGCAATAATAATAATTTTGTTTTCATAAATTTCTTTATATCTACATGTAAAAAGTTTTGAACAAGAATCATAATACTAGGTTTTTCTATAAGTGGATTAAAATTCCGATTGCAGTGAATGTTCTGGACGCATTCTCCACATCTTGATATCTTTTCCTATCTCTTTTGTAAAGAAAGACAATCAATAGACAGTATACCCTAATTATTCTAAAATCGGAAATGCGGACGTGCCCTCCCAGTCTGGATCTGCACAGCCAATCCATTCGCCTGTTAATGTATCTAAGATTACCGCATGAATTCGTCCAAATTGACCCGGAAGTTGTTTCATTTCAACCGTATAACCTAAGTTAGAAAAGTAAGTGCTATCATTATTATTCCAACTAACTTTATCGACGACTTCCAAACTGATCCCCTCTTCAATAGGATGAACGCGGGGAGAATTCAATGCCTCCTCTAAAGATAAATCATGATCAATAATCCTGCTGATTACATTGACAATAGAGGATGGTATTCGGCTTCCACCCGCGGCTCCCATAGCTAAAAAAGGTTTATCATTCTTGAAAACAATTATTGGCGATATGTGCGACGGGACACGCAGATTGGGCTCGACTTTCCCAAGATATCCACCCATTGTCTGAGCATAGAGAAAACCCAAACCAGGAGTAGCCACCTTGGATCCCATCGTTGGCCCAATGGTCTGGGTTAGGGAGACTATCATTCCATTTTTATCCACTATCGTTAAATGAGAAGTATGTCCATCAGAATCCTTTTGGACTCTTGGAATACTATCTTTTATTACTTTACTGGAAGCATCATTGACAGATCCATTCATAAACGGCGTACCAGCTGCTCTCTTTTTTGCCCAAGATTTCGATGTAAATCGTTCCGCATCATCTAAGGTTTTCTGTTCTTTCTTATCCAGATAGGCTGACTTAATTGCATGATAAACAGCCCTTGCCCATGCCCTATTCTCATTCAAATTTACCGGCAATGCTTCTAGAATCTGTAATGCCTCTATCGTAATCGCACCATAGGCCGGAAGCCATAAAGCTTTGAGGCCATAACTGCGGTAACTTCCATCAACAATATGAGATCTTTCTGCCTTGTAATCGGATAAAGATTTCAACGTTAGAAAACCACCGTTTTCACGAATGTCCGCTACCATGGATTGCGCAATCCATCCTTTGTAAAATACATCTGGTCCTTTTTCAGAAATAGACTTTAATACTCTGGCTAAATCGCTCTGTATAATCCATTGCCCAGCATGTTTTGCAGTGCTGTCTTCATTCATATAATATTGCCGAGTGCCAGCAAATTCATTTAACATATCTTTTACGGACTCCTGCCGATATGCTTCTCCAGGAAGGAGCGCAAATCCATTTTGAGCATATCCAATGGCTGGTTCCATTACTTGTTCTAGGTTTAGGCTACCAAAATCCTTTAGCCCATCTGTTAATCCCTTCACTACTCCCGGTACAGCTATAGTTTGATAGCCATATTCTACACCTGCTGTATCATCAAATTCATAGTATGCTGGTGCCTGAGTTGTCGCATCAATACCATGTGTCTCTTTGTCCATGGTATATATCAGAATTTGGGCACGACCACCTATACCGCTCATGCTAGGCTCAACAACTGACAGTGTAAAAGCTGCTGCAACCGCAGCGTCCATGGCGTTACCACCTGATTCTAGGATTTCTATACCAGCATTTGTTGCCAAAGGATGTGCTGTTGTTACCACTCCATTCTTAGATCGTACAACTTTTTGCTGTTGACCTTGTCTAATATCATCAGTTTGGTGTGCTAGCTGAGTACAGCTGACAACAAGAAAAATTGTTAAAAAAATTGAGGTTTTCAATAAATGTTCCTTTTATTAAAATAGTTCAACTATAAATTAAGGCTGAATATTTTTTCCCAAATGTAATTCATAATATCTACTTACGGCGGTAGCAAAAGCACTAGCATATCTAGACCAATTTTCTTCTGTATCCCGAATCTCTGGCTCAGGTAATTCAATCTGAATTGCACTGATAATACCTTCTTCCGATGATCCGTGACGGGCTGTAATGTAACCACCACTAAAATACCGTGATCCGGCAGGACCAAGCGCATTGACACTTGGAACACATTCATATCCTAGACTATCCATAATACTACCAAAACTAGTTTCTCCACGTAGAATATTGATAAACGAGTGTGAAGAAGAATCCACTAAAACTTTGATACTGGATTTATTCTTGAAGTCTATTGTATTCAATTCTTCATCGGTCAAATCTAATTCATAACCTTTGATCAGATATCCCAACCAAGTGCGTAAATCATAATAGCCATCAGGATTCTCACCATGACCATGAATATCAAAGACTATACCACTACCATGGTTTACAGTTACCAGTTCTTTTGCAATATCCAAATAGTGATGATATTCTGCCCAGGCACGTTCACCATAAATATTTCCTTCTGCCGCCTCAATCACCTCCCGATTTACGTCCAATTTTAAACGTTTTAACAAACAAAGAATCACATGTGGCTTTCCACCAAAACGTGCAGTTAATGTGTCCATGATAACTTTTGTTAATTGGTAGGTATTAGTATCAATTGCTGTAACACCTTGAGTCCGATCGGCTATTTCAGTTGGCTCCATCCAACCTCCATGGGATGCAGATAATATTATAGGTAGTGTTCCTGAATGATACTCAATGTACTTACCATGACCAAAATAAATCGAATTTTCTACATAGGGCCCATCGTGACCAAGATCAGGGAAACTATCCTGCTTTGAATCCTCACAGGTGATGAAAAAGAAAAGAACGAATGTCATCACAATCAAAAACTGAAATTTTAGTTTGGATTTATCTTTCTTCATTCTTTACAAACATATGGGAATATTTATATATACTTAAAATTAATGAAAAAAACTAAATGACCCCACAACAGAGGCCTACATCGTTCAAAATGGAGTTATGCTTGATGTTATAAGATCAAGACAATAGAAAAAAAGCTCTGGTAAAAAATTACCAGAGCTTTTTTATCTTGGGGGTTGTACATATAAAATAAGTTTTTATTTCCAACCTTTTGGTCATCATTTTATTTAAATCAAAATATCTGAATTATTGATTGACCTCTGTTTGGACGTATAATCCCGGGTCATCTTCCATTGTACTATTGGATGTTAGTTCATCCTGTGCATACGGAATCCGTTCGACATGTGCTGTTGCTGCCGTAGTATTTAGCGGAAAAGGAGGGATCAGACTTGTTTCACCATCTCCTCGCAGGCGCCTATGATCGTTGAAAGGCATATAAGTTCCAAATCCAGACACATATCTTTCTTCAATAATCTCACGAAGCAGTGCATCTGAAGAAGAGAGACCATCGGCATTTTCCATACCGCCGGATGCAAAATCAGCAACTACATAGGCATCATATAGAATACCTGCCGAATCATTGTACGTAGCGTTCAAACGACCACCGGTAGCCAACCAGGCACGATATTCGTTTAAATACCCTAATCCATCTCCACCAGTCCGGGCTGCTGCTTCTGCCTTAATCAGTTGGTTTTCAAAATAGGTCACCATCGGCATCGGCTCAAACCGTTCAATAACGCCCAAATTAGCATCTCCTGAGGTCTCATCAATCTTATAGTAATTATGTCGAGCTGTCTCGTTGGTCTTGGCATTGCCTCTATAGGCAGTGGTCGTGTCATTCAAGAGCTCTAACAAATAGCTGCCGTTGTTTCCCAGGTCTCCCGTTCTCGATCCGGATAAAATTGCATTAAAGAGGTTCTTGTCACCTTCTGTAACAGCAGCATCACCACGGGGAATAAAGTTCATATCACCAGCAGAAGAAGAAATGCCATTTGTCGCAGCTGCTAGAGCACCTGCATAATCACTTTGAATCAACGCATAACGGGCCTTTAGCGTGTATGCCGCAGCGAGCCACTTATCCTTATCGCCACTATAGTAGATATCGTAAGCATCGGAACGACTTGAAGCGCTTCCAAGATCAGAAATAGCACCATCCAAAAGGGATGTTAAAGCACCTAAGATAGATACCTGAGAATCAAACTTTGGATCCTCCACTTCTGATATCGCTTCTGAATAGGGTACGTCTCCCATTAAAATGGCCAGAGTACCAACAGCGTGGGCCTCAAGCACCTTTGAAATTCCTACCAGAAGTTTATCCTCAGGTACTGTCTCACGTATAAGCCGCACATTAGTCAAAACACCAGTATAACACCCGTTCCACTCATCATTAGATTCAACCGTGGACAGTGAATATCCATAAATGTTTGAATAAAGGGAAGCGTAACCTATGAGCTGCCCAGAAAACATCCCAGAGATCCTGTTGAGATGACTATTTTGAACCATCACATTCGCAAGCTGTGCACCATTTAAAAACAAATTCGGAGCAGGATCATTTAAAGTTATATCATTTGGATTATCGTTTAAATCCGTCGGGATTTCACAGGATATCAGCATCAATATCGACCCAGCTAAAATTAAGCCAAAAAAGTTCTTCATTAGTCTATGACCTTTTTTTGAATTTTTCATTATTTAACCCTCCTTTAATAATTTACCGAGACAGTGAACAAATAGGACTTGGTGCTTGGATTAGTAAAATAGTCCAATCCAAACCCATTAGCCACACCAGACTGGTTGGTAGCGGGGTCGATACCTACCAGCTCTTTATACCATGCAAACAGGTTACGAGCAGTCCACCTCATTGTAATGGAACTCAGGTTGGTTCTCTCCCTAAACGCAGGTGAAGAATACGTATAAGAAAGTGAGAGTTCCTTAATACGGGAGAATGTAGCATCCTTCACGGCAAAGTTGTAGGCCTGGTTATCACCAAAACCACCACCAATACCATGTCGATACCAAGCTTCATCCAGCAGCACATCACCTCCACCAAAATCATGGAGATTGCCGCGGACAAACGTACCAGCTGCGATAGTATCACCGTCAAAGTTTACATAATCCTTATCAAGTGTGAGGGATCCGGCTGTTTCTTCAGTTGTGCCAAAGCGGCGTAAGACCCACTGTGTCCTTGGGGAATAGTCACCTCCCTGAGAATGCTCAAATAAAATATTCATATTGAAATTCTTCCAACGGGCATTTAGTCCTATAGTACCACGCCAGTCTGGGTTCGCATCACCAAGCACAATAGGTAAGGATGTGATTTGAGGAAAACCATTTACATCCAAAATTAGTTTACCATCTACTGTACCATCATCGGTTTGTGAACCTGTACCATAAAGGGATCCCACTGGATAGCCTACAGTCGCAACCGAGTTTACGGATCCGGTGCCTAAAAAGATAACCTCAGTCCCAGCCAGGCTTGTAACCTCGTTTTCATTTTTAGCCCAGTTAAAATACAGATCTAGACCTTTATCAGCCTCGTTCATCAGCAAATATGATCCATCCAGTTCAAAACCTTTATTCTCCATAGTGGCCGCATTCATATACTGTGTATCGTACCCAGTGGATGGAGATTTTGATACGTTGATCAGCATATCTTCAACCAAATTCGAATAGCTTGTAAGGCTCAGCGCGAGCCGGTCATCAAGAAAACGAAGATCAAAGCCAAATTCTGTTTCTGTTTTCAGCTCCGGCTTTAATTCCGGGTTCCCCTTATCATCATCCACTCGATAACCACCTCCAAACAAATTTATATCAAGAGGGTCACTGTATGAGCTATAGGCAAAACCAGATTCGGCCGCAGTTTGAAACCGATGGGCCGAGGGCCGAACACCCACCTGCCCCCAGGCAAACCGAAACTTTCCAAAGCTGAGTGGCGTACCTTGCAACATATCCGAGAACTGGTATGCAAGATCCATGGCTGGATAAAAGTACGGATCACTGATTGTGGAATGGTCCTCGCTTACGCCCGAAAGGTTTACATATAAATTGTCCATTGCTGAAATAGACAAGAGTCCATAGGTGCGGCCAGAGCGAATAAACAATTTACTATTCTCAACTGTTGAGGCTTCCGCAGACGTGTTAACGTCAACCGTCTGTTTGTCCGTGTTTACCAGGAAACTGGAGATATTAAAACTGGTCCTATTATACGCGCGGTCCCACCAGTTATATCCAGCGGTTAGATTCATAGAAATTGTTCCCAGGTCCAGGCTTCTTCGGGCGATAAAATCATAGTTAACCTCTCGGTTTGTCAGAGCGTCCTCCGCAAACACACCCGAGCTTCTTGATCCGGAAGAGCCCATGGGGAAAAACCAGGATCGATCATCACCCCAGGCATCAATCCCTGCTCTTATGACAAGGCTAGTATTCTGATCAGGCGTTATGGTCATTTCATTGGTCATAATAAACCGGTCAACCTTTGTATCGGCCTGCTGATCATAGACAGTCCACAATGGATTATTATAAATTGGATGCGTCGATTGACCCATGTACTTACGGTAGGCACGCTGACGTCCTTCATACTCTGTTCCTGATTTCACATAGGTACCCTTGTAATGTGTAATATCAAAATCAGGTGCGGTTCTTAGAAGGCCAAGCATTAGCCCGGTTACGTTGGAGCTTTGCTGAATACGATTTGAATTTGTGAACGTATAGGAAGCCTTGGACTCCATTGAAACCATGTCGGATAATCTAAATTTGGTATTTAACCTGTAATTATCTCTGTCGTACCATGAGTTACGGATAATTCCATCTTGGCGGAGGCGGCTGTAGCTAAACAAAAATGTTCTTGATGCGTCACCTCCGGTGACCTGAAAATCATCCTGTATATATTTCCCCGTCTGAAATACCTGGTCCCAGTTAGAGTCAACATAAGTCTCTTTTGAGTTTTTGGTAATTAATTTATATTGTGTGAATGTTCCATCTTCAGAAATGAAATACTCCCCTGAAGCTTCATCAACTTCATCAGCGCCACCAGCACGATCAGGAATATAATCGCCCCAGGACTCAGCCTTTGCATTATTGTAAGCCCCAGAATGACCCTGTCCCCATGTGTCTTGCATAGGAATACGTTCATGAATTTCATCAAAAGACATGGTTCTTTTATAATTCATTTTCATTTTTCCAGCGTCACCATCTTTGGTCGTGATCATAATCACGCCATTAGCGGCCCTTGAACCCCACAAAGCGGCCGCAGAGGCACCTTTAAGTACTTCGACCGATTCAATATCATTCGTATTTATGTCATTTAACCTGGACTGCTGTACGGTACCCGCGGATGTACCACCAGAAATATTATTACCACCGCCATAAACCGTAGAATTGTTCAATGGCATTCCATCAACAACGATTAAGGGTTGAAAAGACCCGGAAATGGTGTTAGCACCCCGGATTTTTATTGTGGTAGATGCTCCTGGATCACCGGCCACCGCATTGACACTTATATTGGACGCTTTTGCCGCGAGTGAATTTCCCATTAAGGATTCACCTGAACGAGTCATGTCCTCCGCTGACACAGAAACGCTAGAGGAACCCAGTTCATCACGATTCGCCGTAAAGCCCAAAGCGGTTACACTAACAGACTTCATTCCAATAGCATCAACAGCTAAAGAAAAATTTTGGTTAACCGAACCACCGACAGGTACATCCACTGATGCGGAGGAACTCTTATAGCCAATATAGCTGGCCGTGACCATAGCGGCAGTCCCCTCTATTGCTCCCGATGGAATACTTATCTCATAAGACCCATCCTCTCCAGAGGCACTACCATGAGATGTACCATCAACAGTTACATTTGCACCGGCTAATGGATTCCCAGATTCATCCGAAACGGTACCATTAATTGTGGATTGCGAGAGAATAAAGCTGTTAAAAACAAATACAATAATAAAATAACAGTATCTTTTTTTCATTTGATAACTCCTTATTATTTAATGTTTCTTGCGAAAAAGCTTTGGCGAACAGAAAATATTGCTTATCACCTGCGATGCTAATATAAAAACTTTTAAATATTTTACAAAATGTAATATTTTTTATTATGCTTAATTAATATCCTTTATATACTTATATAGAGTTGGTCGTGTGATTGCCAATAATTCGCTTAGAATGCTCACTGAACCTCTTTTCTTGATATGGCCTCTCTTAATCATTATGGAAACCACATTCAATTTATCTTTTTTGGTCAACGCCTTACCCTGTAATCTGTTGGCAATAATATATTTATTTAATTCCTGTTCAAGCTCGTCCCTGACATCCCACATAAAAAACTGTTCTTGCTTTGGAAAATCACCCAAGTCGATTATGTTGGTTTTGGTAAAGGTATTAAAAAAATCCTGAATATTTTCAAATGGAGTAAGATCAAAATTAAAAGCCATTGACCCAATTATTTTGTTATGTTCATCTCTAATCGTTAGGGATGATGATTTCATTTTTGATCCGGATGGACTTTTATTTTCATAATTCACTATTTTATCAGGAAGCTCATTTGCTAGTTTTTTATAACCTATATCAGATGTACCATCACCGATTTTACGACCTGTGATATGGCTGTTGAAAATAGCTATAATTGAATGCTCCGGATCTCTAAGATCATGAATTATCACCTCTAAGTAAGGGGAAAACTTCTCAGAAACTATTTCTCCTACCCTGATATAATGGTCAAAGATCTGATCGCTTGCGGTTTTTAGGTTTTTCACACTCATTATTTCAATCCTAGAAACACGAATTTAGAATTTGAAAACTTGTATTGAACACAAACGATATGTCTAACAAAATATTTCCTGTTCAATGTGATCGAGTAACTTGTTATCACCAAACCGTACCAAATCTGTTGTAGGCAATTGATATTTGGCACCTATTTTTTTAATTTCTTTTAAGGCTATCTCTTGATCCATTCTATAAGTTAAAAGGTTTATTCCAAGGAAATGAGATGGCTTAAAATGTTTCATTAGTGAAAGATGTAACTCCATAACATCCCCAATAGAAACCATTTTATTATTTGAAACATCTTCCGTTCGATCCGGCTCATCGGTCATAATCATATAGTCGGGCATTGCGCCATGCATAAGACCGAGTGTGACTCCTGCATAATATAGATTAGTAAGTGATCCCTGGCCTTCCACGATAATCAAATCCGTTTGATTATTAACTGCATCCACAGCGTGTTCTATTTCACCAGCCATAAAGTCGGCGACTACTGCATCGACAGGTACTCCATACCCCCCTAGCATTATTCCGGTCTGGCCGGTTCCAACAAATTGTACATTTTTTCCTCGTTTTTTTAGACGCTCTGTGATTTCCCAGCCAGTAGTCATTTTACCTGTGTTACAATCTGTACCAACTATAAGCATTACTTTTGTCTTACGTTTTTTCCAAGACGACTTAGGAAAATGGGGAGGATCTGGCGGACAACGAATATCATTGATATTGACGGATTTCTTTTTTGCTAGAGTGGCAAATTCAGGATCATCATTCAAAAACTGGTGCATCCCATTATATATATCACAACCGTATTTTATCGCGGCAGTAATTTCTTTGCGGTAGACCTCATTTATTCTTCCACCCTGAGATGAGCTACCAATTACCATGGCATTAGGTGAATAATCCTTTGACTCATTAAAATTGGAGACAACAGGAATTTCTCCACCATATCCTAATATGTCCTGCGCGGTCTGGCCGGATTTGTCAGGATCAATAACGCAACAAACATCTTGAGGCCGGTAGCGGATTAACATATTACCGGTTTTATTTGAGATATAATCGAAAGAACCTGGGCATAGGATAGTAAAATTGGGCATAAAATATTTTCTTTATAATATTTAATATAAAATATACTATGTATATAATTTAACATTATGTTAAATATTTAATACAAGAAAATTTTACCGATAATCTTTGTTTTGTGATATTTTAATTCAGTCGCGGTAATTAAGGGGAGGGTCGCGGTCTCCCAAAAGAGGATAGTAATTAAATTTTGGCCCACGTTTATCTTGGATCGTTTTCCATGCTTCTTCTACGATTGTAGGATTTTGAAATACATGCATACAACTCAAGGCCAGCGTTTTTGCTGCATTTATCATTCCTTTATGCCCAATACTCATTCCTCCACATGCGACTGCCTGCCATGAATGAGCTGGAGTACCAGGCACCCACGTTGCAGTCCTAAACCCTACTGTTGGCACAACCCATGAGACACCACCAACGTCTGTAGACCCGCGTCCTATTTTCTCTTCAAAAGGTTGAATATTTTTTTCACTTCCAAGGTCCCGATTTGGATTATCAAGGGTAGCACGCAAGGATTTTGCAAATATTGTTTCTTCATCATTGTAATAAACGCCACCAACCTGGCTCAATTTTTCAAAAATTAATTTAGCAAGTGGTAGATTAGTTAGGAGTGGACGATTCGCATGCATTACCTCATATTCAAGGGTCGTTTCAGTGCCAATAGCTGCAGCTTCTGCTACTTTGATTATTCTTGCCCATATTTTTTCCAATTCATCTACATCAGGGTGCCTTGCGTAATAGTAAACCTCGGCATACTCCGGAACAATATTTGGCGCAGCACCACCCTCTGTTATTATATAATGAATCCTCGCAGGCTCTGGCAAATGCTCTCTCATTAGATTAACCATAAAATTCATGCTCTCAACTGCATCAAGTGCAGATCTGCCCTTTTCTGGAGCTGCGGCAGCGTGAGCGGCAATACCGTAAAACCTAAATTTAGCGGATTTATTTGCGAGAGACGAAGCGGGACTAGCATCATTTCTATCAGAAGGATGCCAATGCATTACAATATCAACATCATCAAAAAGGCCTGCCCGAACCATATAAACTTTACCGGATCCTCCTTCTTCGGCTGGTGTGCCATATAAACGGATTGTCCCTGTTGCTCCAGTCTCGATAAGCCAGTTTTTCACTGCTACAGCAGCAGCGATAGATCCAGCTCCGAATAAATGATGGCCGCAGGCATGACCCGGCATTCCTTCCTTTATAATCTTCCGTTCAGGTTTTGCGTCCTGTGAGAGACCGGGAAGCGCGTCCATTTCAGCCAGAATCGCTATTATTGGTTTACCCGATCCATAGCTTGCTATAAAAGCAGTAGGTATTTCAGCGACCCCATAATCAATGGAAAAATTTTCTTGCCTGAGGTGGGACTGCATTAACTTACTTGTTTCTTTTTCCTGATATCCTAATTCTGCTAATGACCATATAGTCTTAGACATGGCTGCATAGTCTTCACTCTTACTATCTAAAAACCGTATAACACTATCAGATGCCAACCCATCTTCGATTGATAGAATAATAAAAATAATTATATAAAATATTGGCTTAAACATAATTTATCTATATATATAGCATAAGTTAACGAAGGATATTGAATCTAAAATATTTTATTTATTATCACTATCTGGATACCGAATTAGTTCAAAGACATTTTTATCAAATCCTTCAATATATAAAAATTCCGATTCATCTCGATGCTTCCTTGGTTTACCATGTTTTTCAATATTATCACACTTTATTGCTACATGAGGAGGATGCTGATCTGGCAGGACTAATGCAATTTTCATATTTTTAAATTCTAACATTGCATAAGATTCATCCTGATATTTTACATTACACTTAAACTTTTTAACAAACCACGATACAGAATTATTGATATTTTTTGTCTGTAAGGCTATATGATCTATCTTATCCATTATTGATACGTATCATGTTAATCTTATTAAGAATTTTTGTAAAAAGAAAACCTGGGTCGATCTCAAACCATCTTGAAGAAAAATTTATAGATTTAGGCTTCCAATGATGATTGTTTTGAAATAATTCACCCATCATTAAAAAATCAAACGGTAGTGTATTCTTTGATTTATCATTCGTTTTTTTATGGTTGACGTATCCATAACGGTGGCCACACCAGTTAACGATAGAACCATGCAGTGGTCCCATAACAAAATGAATCGGTAGGAGCATATACTGCCATGTTGAGGTTGAATAAGTCGCATATACTAAAGTATAAAAAGCGATAAAAGACACTCTGGTTAGCCAGTAGTCAGAGAATTTTTCTAGAGGCTCCCATCGGGGCACATTATAATCATATTTTGAATAGTCTTTTTTATTCCTTCTTATAGACTCATAGTGTTTAACTGTATTGATATTAAGCATAATAATATTTTTTGAAAATTTTGGAGAGTGCGGATCTTTTTCTGTATCACTATGCTTATGATGCAACCGATGCAGTATTGCATAGGCTCTTGGATTTAAAAAAGAAGACCCCTGCACAAGAAATGTAAGAAAGAAAAAAACCTTCTCCCAAAACTTGGACATGGTAAACATTTGATGAGAGGCATAACGGTGTAAAAATATTGTCTGAAAGAATAATGATGAATACCAGTGAATCACAAAAATAATAGCAATGACCATAATTAAAGCTACACTCTAATTTCCTGGTTTTACAAACCTATAATGAGAGACGCCCCACTCTCTACCATAATCGTATCCAAAAAGAACCTCGCAGGCCATAAAAAATATTCTCCATCTTTGGAACCATATCGATGCCTGATTTTTTCCATACGATTCATTAAAAATTCCCATTATTTCATTCCTACGTGAATCCATTTTATTTAGCCAAGCGAGTGAGGTTCGCTCATAGTGTGCACCACTGACGCGCCAGCTAGATTCAATCCTTAGATCATTTTGAAAGTAGAGCAATAGCTGATGAGAAGGCATTATGCCGCCACTAAAAAAATTTCTTCCCATCCAGTCACCCTCGCCTTCTTGAGTGAAAGGATATACCAGTGTCTTATGAGAAAAAATATGAATAAATAATTTACCTCCCGGCTTTAACCATCCAGCAACTCTATTAAGCAATAGCTCATAGTTTCTCATGTGTTCAAACATCTCAATGGACACCACCCTATTAAATGAGCCGTCAATTGAAAAATCATTCATATCAGCAGTGATCACGTTAACATTATCTAAGCCTCTATCTTTGCATTTTCCTTCAATAAACTTTCTCTGGTCTTTTGAATTGCTTACTGCAGTAATAAAACTTCTAGGATAATTTTCTGCCATAAAAAGAGTTAAAGAACCCCAGCCGCAACCTAGCTCAAGGATATTCTGGCCATCTACAATCTCTGCTCTTTCAGAACTAAGTTTTAACATCTCATATTCCGAACCATCTAGCGTGTTTACTCCATCAGGCCAATATCCAGAACTATATTTTAAATGCTTGCCCAAAACGTTCTCAAAAAATAATGGCGGCACCTCATAGTGCTGCTCGTTTGCTTTATCAGGAACACATGCTATCGGACTGTCTTTCATTTTATGAACCCAGTCTTGGTGATGCTCCTCAACGCTAGCAACGCTTCTAGTTCTTGACCAGATAATCCTCTCTTTTTGCATCCTCCTAATTCCACTCCGGATAAAAAAATCAGGCATGTATCCGTTTTCTGCCATAGATATAAGACTTTTTATCATATTAATATTTTATAGAAAGGTTAGTAGTCTATTTGTATGTCTTTGTTGTTCGACTTTGCCATTACTATTTGCACATCTCCAATGTAACGTTCTCTAAACCCGGCTTCGCAGTATATGAAATAATATTCCCATATACGTAAAAACTCATCACTAAAACCCATATCCTTGATTGAAGGTAAAACACTAATATAATTTTCTCTCCACAGTCTTAAGGTTTCTGCATAGTGTTTTGTAATATCTTCAAAATGGACCATGGAAAGGTCTGTGAATTCTTTGACTGTAGATAAAACATGATTGACAGAGATAAGGTTGGAACCAGGGAAAATATACTTTTTGATAAAATCAACAGTCTTGAGATGGTTATTAAATCCCTGCTCATGATATGTTATCCCCTGAAAGGCCATTAAACCATCTGGCTTCAGAAGACCTGAACAAACTTTGAAAAACTTCTGAATGTAATTATAGCCCACAGCCTCAATCATCTCAATCGAAACAAGCTTATCAAACTGACCCGTAAGCTCCCTGTAATCATTTTTTAATAGCGTTATCTTATCTTTTAAATTTTCTTTTTCAATTAATTTAGTGACATAGTCAAACTGCTCTTCAGATATTGTAGTTGTTGTGATAGTGCAGCCATAATTTTTCACAGCATGTACTGCAAAACTACCCCAGCCGGTACCTATCTCTATAACATGATCACTGGCTTTAAGCTCCAGCTTGCGACAAATACGATCCAACTTTTCTATAGAAGCATCATACAAGGATAAATCTTTAGGCTCAAAAACAGCACAAGAGTATGTCATACTCTTGTCTAACCATTTTTGAAAAAATTCATTGCTAAGATCATAGTGGGAAACAATATTATCCTTACTCCCTGATACCGTATTTTCCCGTGATCGATGGATTAACCTATTGATTGGACTTAGCAGCTTTGCGATTCCTCCATCAAGAGCTTTTTGGAGGTCTTGATTTTTAATAACTATTTGGATTAGCCTTACCATATCTTCAGCGTCCCAATAACCAGCAGCATAGGCCTCTGCAACTCCAACCTCACCGCCACTTCCGGCTAACACATAAAACTCGCTTGAGAATATAGTAACCTCTGTTTTTAATGAAGCAGTTTCATCACCAAAAATTATTCTGGAGCCATCTTCATTTAATATAATACACCCATGTTTAATCTTTGAAAATTGAGCATGAAGTATTTTTTTAAATACTCTTACCAATACTCCAGGTTTTGTTTTAATCGCTGTCTCTGAAGCAGCTTTTTCTAACGAAATTCTCTTTCCCATCAATTAATCTTTATCGGTCTATTAGTTATTTACCTTACTAGGGTGCGTGTAAAAAGTTGCTCCTTTTAGCCATAAAATGAATGCCTGAAAATGAATCCAAAAAACAACCTTTATCGTCATAAATGGAAATCGAAAAACGGATTTTAATAAATTATTTTTATTCATCTCCATTCGGCTCATACTAAGGCTGGCATCAAACACATGGTCCCCCTCTTTAAAATTTTTCATGAACACATTAAGCTTATCCTTAGGGCTGCTAAATACCCATTCATACATATGATCCATATCCCAAAAGGGAGACACGTGTAACTCTTTTTTCATGTTTGATTTGATCTCTGAGTTTCCTCTTTCAGGAGATGCACTTAAGACATACGCATGCCTCTCTTTCCAAGGTGTATTTGTAACCTCCGCTAGTATATAGTCGACACTATCATCATTACGGCTGAAACAATAGTAGAAAGTTACAGGATTAAAACAATATCCAAAATAGCGAAGATGCGCCAGCATTCTAATTCGCCCTTGTGGCCTTACACCAGTCCTGCTTTCCACAGTATCTCTAACAGCGGTATCAAGAGGAACTCCGAAATCTCCATGAAAATCCTTTCTGTTAAATGAGACCATCGCAGGTTTATCAATATTCCAAAATATTGATCTACTAATGACATTATCCAGATCATTGATATCCAGATATACCATAAAAACAGGATAAGAGAATTCTCTCTCAAAAGGATGATATCGACGATGTCGAACTGTCCCGGTATATATATAATGATCCGTTGATAATTTCAAATCTGTTCTCCGAAATCTTTACAAACATCAAGCGCACTTACTACTCCATCCTCGTGAAATCCATTCCGCCAGTATGCGCCACAATAGTGAGTATTATTCACACCGCTAATTTCTGATTTCCGTTTTTGAGCCTCAATACTTTTTCCATTAAAAAGAGGATGATGATAGGTGATTTTTTTTAATATTTTAGTTTCATCTACAGAATTATGATCATTAAGAGTCACACATAAAGTTTCTTTGCAATTTATACTTTGTAAAATATTCATATTATAGGTTAATACAACCGGCAACGCTGGGTCACTGTCTAGCTGGTAGTTCCAACTGGCCCAAGATAGTTTTCTCCTTGGAAGAACAGAACTGTCAGTGTGCAAAAGAACTTCATTTTTTTGATAGGGGATTGAACTAAGAATATCTTTTTCTGTATCTGTGGGATTTTCAAGCATCTCTAAGGCTTGGTCGCTGTGCGTAGCAAATATAACCGAGTCAAATTTTAGGGTTTCTTCTTTTTTGGCAAGTTGAATTTCAATTCCTTCGTTTTTCCTGGCAACTGTTTTAACAGGTGTTGACAGATTTATTTTATTTTCGAATCCTCTAATTATTTTTTTTATATATTCGGAAGAACCATTTTTTATCACCCACCAATTCGGACGATTTATGGTCTCTAACATACCATGGTTATAAAAAAATTTAATAAAAAAATAGGCCGGCATATTCAAAACTTTATTAGCAGGAGTTGACCAGATTGCAGCCCCCATAGGAATAATGAAATAGTTAATAAACTCACCAGAATATTTTTCTTTTTTTAAATAATCTCCAAGTGTCACTGATGCGTCTAACCCTATGCCAGATGAATCCGCTTTTTTCCCAAAATGATACATCTCATACAGCATTCTCAAAAATCCAAAACGAAAAATATTAGATCTTTTAGCAAAAAGACTGTTCAATGACTCACCAGCATATTCATAGTCCTTCGAAATTGACTTCACACTAAACCCCATTGTTGAGAGCTGGCGTTCAACATTCAATAAGTCTAATAGTTTAATAAAATTAGGATAGGTTCTTTCATTGTAAACAATAAACCCCGTGTCTACAGAATATTTTTTTCCATCTATATTGACTTTGTGGGTATGAGTGTGTCCGCCAATGTAATCGTTTGCCTCAAAGATCGTTACATCATGCTTACGGTTTAATAGATATGCGGCTGTTAAACCAGATATACCAGATCCAATAATTGCAATTTTCATTTAGTCTTTAATCTTTCTTAATGCAATTAATAAATCTAATCCCAGTCTTGAGTGATCCGCTCAATTCGGTTTGTGTCATAGCCAACGCTTTCTAATTTAGAAAGTATTTTAGTATATAAATCATCGGGCATCTTGTGGTCGCGGGCCATGATCCAAACATATTTTCTGCTTGGAATACCAATCACCGTATAACTGTATTCATCATCTAATTCTATGATTAAAAATGGAGACTTAAACGGCCAAAGAAACTGCATTCTCCACTCGGCATTGGTCTCTTTATTATAAATAAAACCTGTTGGGTTATATTTTTTTTGTGGACCATCAACATTATCTTTTCTAAAGGTAAATGTTGTCTTCACCCTTCCTTTGGAGTCTAGCTTATAAGACTCAATCGCATTCACAGCGCCTTTTTCAATAAAAGTAGGAATATTTGCAATAACATACCAGTCTCCCATAAACTTTTTAAGATCTACATAGTCTACCGTTTCTAATTCGTCCAATTTTTTATCGTTACCCATAAAGCCCTCACAGCTTGAATTAATTATTATAAACCATAATAGAATAAAAGAATATTTATTATAAATACTATTCATCTAGACCAAGATATCTATTTATAAAATAGATTAAAGGCATTGCTATACCATACACAATTGCAATCACTAAACCAGAAAGTAGTAGTGAAAGATTAAACTCTATTGCTCCAAATTTTTCTCCTGTAAAAAAAGCGGCTGGACCAAAAACTACGCCACAGATAACCATCAGCAGCCATTTATCTTTGAGCCATGACATCGAATGATTAACTGTCGCTGAAAAACCTGCCCACATAGCACTAATCCAGAGTGGGGCAATCAATATTTCATTTGAATATGCACCTAAATAAATAAACGATCCTGATAAAAATAATAGGCTATCAGTAAGTGTTCCGATTGTACTAACTATTAATACTAAGTATAGCTCCTGGATATCACTAATAACCAAATAGTAATGAGCAATCAAAAGGAGCACCATAAGTACTGGACCAAGATACGGTAGCCCATTAGCCGCGCCTAGCACACATCCCCACCAGCCTATATTGAAACCAATTATATTGATTATATTTTTTATTTTTGAATTCAATTTGAAAAAAAGATTTTTATGAAAAGTTTTTTATTAGTCTGAGCTTTATTTTCAGAAAAACATCATCCGATATAATTCTATCTCCAAGATCATTAAAAAAACTTGCTGACCTATACCTAACATTGTATTTGGAACGATCAAACATGAACTTTATATCTGCACTATATCCTGTGTTTAACTTTTGAACTTCGCCTTTCATTTGTGTTGGATTTGTTATGCCTTTAATAGTCAAGCTACCTTTAAACAAAAAATTATTGCCGCCAATATTTTCAGATGAATGTATTTCTAGCCTTGCTTTTTGGTGATTTTCTACATCAAAAAAGTCATCACTTTTTAGGTGACCAATAAGCTTATTTTTTGTTCCAATATTTTTTATGTCAAAGCAATCTATTGTATTCATATCTACTACAAAATTTCCTGAAATGTTCCCGTCATCTTTTATGTTTACTGAACCTTGTTCTAGATATACATTACCATCATGTTTTTTTCCTCCTAGCCAACGACATTCCCAAAACACAGAACTAGAGTCTGATTCTGCAATATATTTTCCGGCATCAAAAACTAATAAAGCAACATGGTTATCAAGCTTAAATTTTTCTGGTTTGTTTGTAGACTTTTCTTTGACACCGCAACTGATAAAGCTAAAAAGATATGCGATAAATAATATACTTGGCACTGAGTTTTTATTAATTCTCATGTTATTTAACTAAGATTCCTTTTTGATAATCATTAAACGCTTGCAATACTTCAGACTGTGTATTCATCACAAACGGGCCCCCTCGTGCTACTGGCTCATTCAACGGCTTACCACTAACTACAATACATCTTAAAATTGATAAGTCTGAAGACCGAAAACTTAGTGTTCCTTTTTGATTAAACACTGCTAATTGTCCTTGCAAAATATTATGATCATCGACACACGCCTGGCCTTCATAAACATAGATAAATGAATTCCACATGTCATCTATTGGAAATTCAACGTTCGTACCTTTATTTAATTTAACGTCAAAATACACCATTCCTGTATGAGGTGATCCTGGGCCGGTAACACCATTGTAGGTTCCAGAAATAACTCTTACTTGGCCATTGTCAATATCAACCTCTGGAATTTTTTCGCTTGGAATATCATTATAGGACGGATTAGTCATCTTGAGTTTTTTTGGAAGATTTAACCACAACTGAAAACCTCTGACCAAACCATCAGTTTTTTCTGGCATTTCACTATGGATCACTCCACTGCCAGCGGTCATCCACTGTACTGATCCATCTGATAATAATCCCTCATTCCCGGCAGAGTCTTTGTGCCTAAATTTACCGTTTAACATATAGGTTATCGTTTCAAAACCTCTATGGGGATGTGGAGGAAATCCTGCTATATAATCATCAGGATTATCACTTCCAAACTCGTCAAACAGTAAAAAAGGATCCAGCATGTTTAGATTTGAACTGCCAATAATTCTTCTAAGCTTTACTCCTGCACCATCAGAAGTTTGAACTCCATCGATTATATTTATAACGCTTCTATTCACTTGCTAACACGGACCAAAATCTCATTATGCCTAAACGGCGGAAGAGCCCAGGGAGAATTATATTGAGCAATCATAAATTTTCCATCAATCTTGAGTCTTTCTTTTTCTATCCAATTATTTAATTTTTCATGATAGTTTTTTACTCGAGATTCCGTTGCCCACCCTCCGAAAGAAATACAGGCGACTAGATCTAGACTCCGACCCATGATCTCTACGTTTGAACTATTTGGCTCCGGAAGAGTTTCTTTTTTGAAAGAGCTTGGCATTACGAATGATATCTCATACTCACTATCAACATCAACCGGACTGTTAGATAAAACTGGAGCAGTCATCGCTATCTCCATGTTTTTCTCATTACCCCCAAAAATATAATTAGCAATCCTACGAAAACCTGTAGAGGTCGCTTCTTTATAGTCAGAGCGGACCAATGTCCTGGCAATGATCATGGGCTCATACTTACGAACCTCATAAGATCCAGATTTTTTTATTACCTTATATTCAGGAGTTTCTAGCATAGTGTTTGACAGACCCCAGACCATGTTAACACAAAAAAAAGTAGCAACAATTGCTATAATTATAAATACCATTTTATTCATATTGATGGATATTATTTTAATGTTTATTCGCCAATTCAAGCAAATTGTATATATCTCCTATAACCTCACTTGCAGCTAGGTCTGATTCATCTTCAATAATGATTTTATTACTATCCTGAAGTCTGATACTTACTTTCGAATCTAGATATTCTGGAACTTTTTCGATCATATCATTTTCATCTGGCGCAAATAAAAGTCCAGCTTTATTTCCTAATTCAATATAGATAGAGAGCGTCAAATCTTTTTGTTTTACAATCCAATCTATTGCCTTTCCATCATGCTTAAGCTTTACGGTTTTTGCCGATCTATATGTTGTAAACCGATACAATTTATCTTCAACAAGGAGCCCAATAATAAATCCCGCAAACTGTGTACCTAGAAAAGGAATACTAGCTATCGATGCTGATATACTTATTTTACTTTTATTGAAATGATTTGCCTGGACCCATATCCAACTATTGGGAAAGTTTTTACCCCAGTCTTTTTCAGTGTATCCAGTGCCTTTGCTAAAATCAATAACTCTATTATTATAGGCTAATTCTCCTGAGATATCATGGTGCATACTTAGAATTCCATGATAACATTCCATAAATGGCATGTATGAATACCAGCCCATACAACCTGGCTCTGCTAGCGTAACAGGCCATGGGATATTTTTGGAGAAACTTAGTGATCCCTCTATTGATAGGTTTTGAGAATTAATTTTTAGAGCTAGCCCTTTAGTAAAAAACTTGTTTTCACCAATTGAAACACTGTATCTATCTGTTTTCGCAGAAAAATCATTTATATTAAATCGTTCAAAGTGCACATCTCCAGATTGGCCATCAAAAATCATTACAAATGGAAAATTATTTTCTACTTTAGCGCTACGATAAATTCCTGGAATTATTGCAAACGGGTGTCCTGATTTGGTAACAATCTTATGGTACCATCCTTCAAAAAATGGCGGCCTGGAATTTATTCCATGATAGGCTTCCGGATGATGTATGCCTTTTATCCAATTAATCATGATTTTTTTTCTTGAAAAATTTAACAGGGAATATAATTAACAATGCCGGAAGTAGAGTTATATCTGTGATAAGAGCCACACTCAAAGTGATTGCAGATATGATACCAAACTGTGCTGTCGGAATGAAAGTAGACACCGTAATCACCAGAAAGCCTGATACCAAAACAATAGTGGTGGTCAGCATCGCTAGACCAGTCGTTTCAATCGTATTAGATATAGCCTTGCTTAGATCAGAAGTTTCTTTCCTTTCTTGCCAAAACCTGAATAAAAAATGAAGAGAGTCATCTACTGCAATTCCAAGACAAATTGAAAACGTGATCGCGATAGGTGGCCTAATAGGAATACCGGCAAAGCCTAAATATCCAGCTGCAAAAATAATAGGTATCAGATTTGGCAACATACTAATTAGACCTATACGCACAGATAAAAACAATAAGCCCATCACCAGACTGATAAAAATGAAGGCCAAACCAAACCCACTAAATAAATCTACAATCAGATAATTATTTGTTTTTAGCGCAACAGGCATAGTCCCGGTTACATTTATAGAAAGCCAGGGCGGAAAATGACTATCTGCAAAAAACTCTAAAGAGTCCTCAATAGAGTCTAATACTTCAGAAGATAGATCAGGCAGCATACCTGATATTCTAATTTTTGTTTCCTCAAAATTGATTAGATTTTCTGTCTGACCCTGTGTTAAGATATATAACTGGTCTAATGTTTCCTGATCTGGTGGAAATTCTGATTGCGGACTAATTTCATATAAAACCTGCTTCAGAACTTTTTGTAATGATATCCAGTTCGTGTGCGGGAAAAGACTGGACACGTATTCTTGAAACTCTTGTACATGACTCATTACTAGGCTATCGTGCATGGCAATATTTACAGAATCATTTCTCGATATAATAATTTCCATTGGCAAGATACCACCAAACCATTTCTCAACATTTTTTAAGTCTATGTATAGACCACTATTTGGATGCAAGTCTGATAGTAAAGAACTTCCAGTTGAAACATATAAGGTGCCAGTGGATAATATTAAAGTTAGAAAAATCGATGCCAACGCTATCTGTTTGGGCTTTTCATTAACAACATTAGAAACCTTCTTTAAAAACATAATACGAGTATTGTCTCTATTGTGAACATTTATATGTATTTTGTCTTTTAACAGTATCAGAACAGAAGGTATAAATGTAAGGGTCAAGACATATGCCAAGAAAACGCCAGAGGCAATAAAAACCCCAAACTCTTGAACAATAGATATTGACGAATATAGTAAAGCTAAGAATCCTATGGCAGTAGTCAGGCTTGTAAGAAATAGTGCGACACCCATATCTTTCATTGAAAGTTCTAGTGACTCTTTCATATCCAAATTTCTCCGTAAATATATGTTCAGCCTTGACAATAGATGAATCGAGTCGCTAACACCAATAATAAACAAAAGGGTCGGAACCATATAGGTCATTACGTTTAATCCTTTTCCGGTGATTGACATAATACCGAGTATCCAACAAGCGGTAATTATAACAGTAAACAATGGAAGTATAACATATAGCCAATGCCGAAAGAGGAAAGCAAGTGAAAGAACCAAGATCAATGCAACAGGAGGAATAAACTTAATATTATCCTTAATCATATACTCCACATAGGTGTTGCGTACGACTGGTATACCAGAATAGGTCCACTCCCAATCAAAACCAGTGGTAGTATTTTTTATGAAATCAATAACCTTAGATCGTTTTTGAAAAGTATTATAGTCGTCTCTTAGTTTTAACCAGATTGAGCCAAGGGTTGAATCTGTTGAAACAATATTTAAGAGTCGAGATATATAACCGTCCCCCTTTTTATTAGAATCATTATAAATATCTGCTAAAGATATAATCTCTATAAAGTAGGGGCTATTATCTAATGTATTTGTAATTTGAATTAGTGAATCAATAAAACCATCACTTACTTTGTCAGGAATTTGATGGACTAATAAAAATACATTATCTTCTCTTGAGAAATCTTTCTGAAACTCAAAATATACTTCCGTCTCTTCTTTATCTTTTGCAAAAAGCTGTTCAATAGTAAAGTCGTACTTAAGATTAACTATTGACAATGCAAATAAGTAGGTGACCAGAGCTATACAAAAGAGAACTTTTTTGGGGTGATTAAGAACAAATAAAAATATGTTGGGCATAAAAAAAACTAACTTATATCTAAAAACTGTGTGACAGTTCTATCTGGGAATAATTGGAAAAGGATACTCTTTAATCTTAGTCAGCGAATAGCATATCAATGATCAAGGTTATATCAATAACGTTTACCTGACCATCCATATTAATATCAGCCGCAAGTATTTGCTCGCCATTTAGTGTCCCATGCCCTAATACTGAGGAAACAGTTAGAACCATATCAAGAATATTTATGTTCCCATCTTGGTTTAAATCTCCAAAATTAATATTTAATGGCGGAATTGAACCTGGCGGGAAAATAATATTATCTATCCATGCACAATCATCTCCAGAGCTTCCAGCAGCATCCTTTTCATAGGTCCACCTAAAAGTATGCTCGCCTGGGGTTACCACAAACGAATATTCGTCCCAGTCAGATTCTCCACCAATTAATGTCATCTGTTCGTTATCAATATAAAATGTTAGATAGTCATAGATAGTCCCGCTGTTGCCTTGTTCGCTTGAGGCCTTTGCTGAAAAACTTATTGAGCCCTGATGAAGCACGTTATATTCAACAGAAAGTTCCGACGATTGGTTATTCCCTATATTACCGCTCCTTGCAGCATAGTCACCACTATGCACTTCATCTTCCTGAATAAACCAATCGCTTTGCCCGGCCATTTGCCAATCATGGCCCGAAAAATTTGCAGTCTCAAAGTTTTCCATAAGCATGCCCACTGTTAACGGAAGCGGGAATAAAAATTCATAGTCTGTATTTAGACTTCCAATATTTAACCATGCAATAGAAGAATGTCCAAGTGGAGCCTCGTCAGAAACAGAAACTTCAATCGTTAATACTACAGAAATACCAGGCTCCCAATAGTAAGCATTATCCGATACTACTTCACCCAGGGTAAGATACGGATCATTTTCATAGGTCGTAAATGTGGGATAATTGAGAGCTGCCGAACCCGAGTTCTCTAGTACAAGTTGTATCGTAGCGCTCTCTCCGGGGTCTAGAGAACCATTGCCACCATCAAAAATAAAAGAGGAAGCTAGCTGATAAGCAGGAGCATTAACATTTAGATTTATGGGATATTCCCATGATTGTTCATCATCTTGTATGTGTAGATGGAAAACAACCTCATCCTGATTAGGAGAGTTGATCGAAACATCAAACCCAAAAGGACCAACAGTTACAACATCACCTGAGTTAACAGGGTCAATCTCAATAATAGGGCTTGTCATATAAACATTATCTGTTTGCGGGATCAACGTTGCAACAATTTCTCCAGAAGACTCAGTGCCAACATTTTCAATACTAGTTGTAAGCTCTACAGACTCCCAAAAAGTTATGGTTTCTTCATAGCCTGAAGATAAAGAAAAACCATCTAAGAGCATGTATGAACCGTCAGGCGCGATCACATTAATCTCAGCCTCATAGGGCATATGGTTATACGATGTTACAACCAGGTCTAACGTGCCTGGAATATTAACCGGTTCATCTAGTACTATTTGACAAACACCATTCGCATCAGCGGTCGACACACCTAAGAGCACACCATCTCTGCTTAGAGCAATCACAGATTCATTACTGTTTGTCTGAACACTAAACTGCGTGCTTCCAATAATCATGATATTATCATGTGCAACCGTCAGCTGTTGAGGAGTGTCTGACCTTACAACAAATGACGGATCACCAAAAGTTGTCCAGTATAGAGTTTCTACATCGCCTGAGGAACCATAGTTATCATTCATTTCCATACATCCGTTATAGGATAAACCTCCAAATGTGCGCTTTATATTATTTGAGTATGACTCAACAAAAATACTATTCATTTCATCCTGGCCATCCATAGGAGGATTCCAGGCTTGGTTGACCGTTGACATCAGCGTCGCGACCGCACCGGTAGGACTACCGTCGGCATCAGTCGCTCTTAGCCAAGTCTCTGCAAAGCAGGTTCCAATGTGAAACTCTCCATTCACACAGGCCACTGACCATATCCATGGGAACATACCAGAATTTGTAAGACTATTTACATTTGTATTATTCATCGGGCATCCATTGCCCCAAGAACCATTTGAGCCATGCCCCGTATAGTTAATAACCGATAAACCTTCATTGATTGCAACCTCTCCTTCTGCGACTGTTCCACTAGGGTCATACACCTGGTCTATCTCCGTGTAGGTATAGTTTAGAAGTTTCTCACGAATGATATCCATGTGTTCATTATCATACTCACCATCATCTCCAGGACCTTGGTCTGAGGCAAATCCAGCACCTTCTTTATACCATGTTCCTTCAGCGTCTGGATATCTCTCATAGGCAATCGTGCGATTTACCATCGTTGTTACATGTTCTGTATTCTCAGCAGAAAATCTGCCAACAAAAACATCTGGATAATAATCACCTGTTGGAATAAATCCATAGTAAGTGTCTGAAGGACTGTTTGAACCCGCACCCTCAGAAAAACGGGTAGAAGGTATCTGATCAATATCACCAACCAGTAAAAGAAAGTTCAGACCATAGGTATAGTAATATTCTTCAACATATGTTTTGATCGCATCTGCGTCACCAATGTCAGCAACATCAACTAATTCTGTTTGCATTCCTCTTTTGGTTTTCCATTCAATAAAAGGCTGCATAGATTCTATAAATGGACCATAACAAATGATCAGCATTGTCCCATCCTCATCTACAGGTGTATACCGATCTGTTGTGGATGAATAGTTGATAAAGTGCTGTTTATAGATCTCTTCCATCTCTCTGACACCACTGTTCTTATCTGGATATCTCACAAGTGGGTTGACCGAGCTGATCCCATTTGGACTAGCCTCAAGAATAATATTAGTGTAAACCCTTAGTACTCTTTGAACCGGATTGTATTGAATAGGCTGGATCACTACGGCCTGTCCTCTTTTGGTTCTAATAATGTGAGGATCACGTAAATAGGAAATAACTTCCGGGAAAAAAGAATCGTTTTCATATGCGCCACCTTTCTCATATGGCACATCCTGAATCTTTATATCACGAGTAAGGTTACCCTTTGAGGGGATTAGATTATCTAAAGGGACATCAATAAAGTCACTATCTAAAACTTTTAACTCCATTTTAGCCAGATCGGGGATCTGGATAGATCTTGCTATAATCGGTACGTCAGGTGATCCTTTTTCCAGGATTGAAATGCCACCTGGAAAAGTAATTTTGTTACCGTCATCTGTTTTATCAATAAAATAACCAGATAGCTCAAAGAAAATTTTGACTGACTCTTGACCACTAGATAAGGCACTGATAGAAGGCTCAGAGGGAGATGGCGAATTAACCTCAACCCAGTCTCTGGCAAAGAGACTACCCGCAAGGATAAGAGTGACTAGTATTATTGTTCTATTTTTCATATAATTATTAACGTGAGCCCTGAACTTAATACTCAATCATATCTTTTTTCCAAAATTTTATTTTTTCTTTGATCTGATCAGCCTCGCCTTGTTTTTTTCTTTTTACTAGCCCATTGAGATAAATATTGTATTTTTTTATTATCATTTGAATTGAAAGAATTCTATTATCTGTCGATAATTCTGACCTCTCTAATAAATTCTCTAAAGACTTGATCCTAAAAAATTCTATGCCTTCTACACCGTGAGAAAGTTGATCATCATGTCCGCCATATTTAATAATCAGAGGGTCATCAATAAATAGTATTCTATACTCTGCCGTTATTCTTAGCCAAAGATCATAATCTTCACAAACCGGGAGCTGATCATCGAACCAACCAACATGATCTAAAATATTTTTCCTAAAAAGCACTGAAGAAGGAGATATCCTGCAGATATCCAAACATTTATCAAAAATGTATCCACCATATTTTTCGTGTTTTTTTCTCTGATTAACTCGGACACCATTTCTGATCCAGATCTCATTTGTGTGACAAAAGTCGTATTCAGGGGTTTTGATTAATCTGTCAACCTGATTCTCTAATTTTTTTTCTGTCCACTCGTCGTCAGAGTCCAATAGTGCAATCCAGTCTCCTTTTGCATGTTTTATCCCATTATTACGTGCTGCGCTTACACCATTATTTTGTTGTTGAATAAGCTTGATCGATTTGTATTTATTTTGAATCATTTCTGATGTACCATCATCGGAACCATCATCAACTACAATAATCTCATATGGATTCAAGGACTGCTTTAATACCGAGTCAATTGCTCTTGCCACTAAACTAATTCTATTAAAAGTAGGAATTACTACTGATATTTTCATGGTTTCTTAAAATATATAATTAACTGTTTAATCTATCTAACACTAGTTCTGAAATAGCTAGATCCTGAATACCTAAACCAACAGATTTAAAAATAGTTATCTCATTATCGTTTGACCTTCCAGAGACTTTACCACTTGCGATCTGACCAATTTCTGAATAGATATTGTCAAAAGACCATTGCGTTTCTTTGGCAGCTAAGATTAAATCACCTGCTTCTTTTTTACTGGAGTTTAACGAATCAACCACAACCTTAGCCTCAATAATAGTTTCACTTGGAATCTCTCTCATCGCAGGTTTAAAGGATCCAACTGCATTAATATGCGCACCTCTTTTTATATGCCCATGCTTAAAAAGAGATTCAGTAGATGGTGTAGCAGTACATATAATATCCGCTAAAGGAAGGTCATATAGGTTTCCAGGTTTTGCATTAACAGAATAAGTGTCAATTATATAATTAGAAAAAAATTTAGCAGATTTTATCTTCCTACTGTAAACAAAAACTATATCAATCGAACGTGAATTTATGATTGCTTCAATTTGAGTATGAGCCTGTGCCCCAGTTCCGAAGACCGCTGCAACAGACGCATCTTTTTTAGCTAAAAGCATTGTAGCCAGGCCAGATACTGCTCCAGTTCTTAACGAGGTAATCGTATCTCCATCTAATGTTGCAACCATCTCACCACTGGAACTATTAAAAACATAAACACGGGCAGAAATAAGACTAGAACGATTTTTAATTGTATTTTGAAAAACAGTTACCACTTTGGTAATAAAATACTGTCCTTTATTTCGGTAAGCAGGCATGATAAGAACCGTAGCATTATTACCATCTATTTCCATTGACATGCGTTCAGGGACTATGTAATCACCATTACTATAATCAGAGAATGCTTTTCTCATTGAGGCTATGGCATCTGCCATCGGCACTAGTGACCTTATTTCATTTTTTGAAATGCTTAGCATATCCGAGTAAACTATTTTATAAAAGAACTAAATCAGCTGTGTTCTTTGGAAAATTCTGTGTAACCACCTTCAAGATTATATATTTTTTTAAATCCCAAATTGCAAAAATGTTGAGCAACGTTTTGACTGCTTATGCCTGCATAACAATAGATCAATATGTTGTCTTCATGGTTACTATTCTCAATAATTTCATCAATATTATTACCGCTAAGGCGAATTGCACTAGGAATATGCGACTCGGAAAAAGACTCTTCATCCCTAATATCTAGTATAGTGATATTTTTTTCTTTAATAAAATCATTCACTTCTTCGGTAGTGATGGTCTTAAATGTATTAGAATGTTCACTCATTTTTTCGGTTCTTGTAATTTGTTATCAAAATAATTTTTCAGGATATAAACCAGACCCAATCAGTTTTAAGATCTGCTGATTGACCAATGATTTATCCTCCTTATAGGTAACTCCAAACCATTGCGCATCTGTTCTTAAAACATGAATCTCTTCTAAGTTTTGTTGTA
>Ga0207961_1000044_pt1 | contig 31842 bp, 28 predicted proteins | sample Knorr_S7_td_250__FD_185596 | JGI IMG/M metagenome (GOLD analysis project Ga0207961, IMG submission 185596) | Marine microbial communities from Southern Atlantic Ocean transect - Knorr_S7_td_250_ad_252m_LV_B (SPAdes) (version 2) | ecosystem: Environmental > Aquatic > Marine > Oceanic | place... | reverse complement strand
ATTTCAAGGCCAATCTCATTTGGACTTATTTTTTTTGAGTCTTCTTTATCCAACTTAGAACCTTTTCACATTAAGTATAATAGATGCAACCTACTATATTTTTTTATTAATTATATTTTTTTTATGAACATATATTCGCGGAAATTATTAATAACCTTATGAAAACAAAACTATCCCGAAAAATGGGTGTCCTTGGACTAACTGCAACAGGTATCTGTTCAATGATGGGTGCATCCATATATGTTATGCCTTTCATGATTCACAGGAGTGTTCCCGGAATCGGCCCCTATGTCTTGCACGCTTTCCTGCTTGCAGCTTTCCCTGCAGCGTTAGCGGCATTTGCATATAGTATTTTAGCATCTGCGATGCCAAGAGCCGGAGGAAGCTATATATATGCCAGCAGGGGACTACACCCTTACTTTGGATTCGTAGCAAGCTTCTCACAGTGGTTTGGCCTATCAATTGTAATCGGAGTTATCTCATACATTATTGTTCCATTTATGAGAGATATCGCCTTTGCATTAGATTGGAAGGAAACAGCTTCTCTTCTTGAGATAGGATGGATAAGGTTAACAATTGCAAATATCCTTTTGTGGACATTTGTAATTATAAATATCCTTGGAACTGATTTTTATGAGAGAACGCTGGTGCCGCTAATGTTCATAATGTTTGGGCTAGGAGCTATAATTATATTTTCTGGATTATATTTTAATCATCAGGATTTTTTAACAGGTTTGCAAGCGAATGATGGACAGACTTATATGATAAAAACAGATAGTGTTTTTAATATAAAAACCTTTTTCTCAGCCGCTGCAGTACTTTTTGCTAGCTTTATCGGTTTTGATTCTATCGCCCAGGCCGGCGGTGAAGCACGTAACCCATCGAAGACTCTACCAATATCAATCGCAATGGCAATAACAGGAGTAGGTGGATTTTACATGCTCTTTACCTTTGCAGTATATCATGCTATTCCATGGAGTTTTATCGCTGAGAGGGCTATCGATAATGACATAACGGCACCTGGATTATTTAACTACTTGCTTTCTCCTGGATTATCTGCTGCTATTATCGCGGGCGCTACAATAGCTCTAATCAATGATCTTCCAGCGATGCTACTTTCTGTATCAAGATTAATGTTTGCCTGGGCAAAAGATGGAATTTTCCCGAAAAGTGTTTCAAATATTCATCCAGTCTATCATACACCACACACGGCTATTATACTCAGTGGCGGGATGGCTACAGTTGGCATATTTGGCAGCCACTTTGCTGGCGACTTTTTCTTAGGAATAGACATTATGGTCACCTCCATGATGGTCAATTTCTTGTTAATGTGTGTCACACTAATCATGATTGAAAAGAAAAACCCAGTATTATCAAACCAGATTAGTGTGTTACAAAATAGACGTGTTCAAATTATCTTGGGCTGGACAGGAGTGATTACCCTGACCACCTTTCTATTGATCCATACTTGGAAAGACCTCTCTTCAAATCCAGAGTTTTGGTATCATCATTCAACCATTATTTACACTATCGTTATGTTACTTGGTTCAATAGTTTTCTTTGTAAAATTTGACATGCTAAAGACAAAAGGTGTAGACACTCAAAAATTGTTTCGATCATTGCCTAATGAATAAATACTGCAAACTAGCCCCTGGCCTTGAAGTAAGCCGGATTATCACAGGATTATGGCAGATTGCTGATATGGAAAAAGATGGGGCAAGGCTTGATCTAGAACAGACTGCGAGAGGCATGAGTCCTTATACTGATGCTGGTATTACCTCTTTTGACATGGCAGACCACTATGGCTCTGCTGAGCTTATTGCAGGAATATATAGAAAAAAATTGTCTAATAAACCCATCCAGCTATTAACAAAATGGGTTCCAAAGGCAGAACAAAAAACTAAACAAGATGTCAGATCAGCTGTTGAACTTAGTCTAGAGAGAATGCAATCAGACGTGATTGACCTGATGCAATTTCACGCTTGGAATTATGCAAACCCATATTGGCTTGACTCTCTTTTTTGGCTACAAGAACTAAAAGAAGAGGGATTAATTCATAATATTGGACTAACCAATTTTGATACAGCCCACCTACGTATTGCCATTTCGAGCGGGGTTGATATTGTCTCAAACCAGGTATCATACTCTCTTATTGACCAAAGAGCAGAATATGGTATGAGCAAAATTTGTGAAGAGTTTGATATTAAGCTCTTAGCCTTTGGAGTTCTCGCAGGTGGGTTTTTATCGGAAAAATGGCTTGGAGCTCCTGATCCATCTGTGAAAAGTCTTTCCACATGGTCACAAATGAAGTATAAACGGTATATAGACGCTGCAGGTGGCTGGGATAAATTTCAGGAACTGTTAGATGCACTTCAAAAAATATCAAAAAAGTATCATGTTCAAATTCCAACTATTGCCATGAAATACATTCTCGATAAACCATCTGTAGGCAGCGTTATCATTGGAGCTAGACTAGGAGAAAAAGATCACATAAATAAAAATATGAAAGTATTTGATATCAATCTCGATACGGATGATAAAAACCTTATTAACAAGGTCCAAGAACAACTAGCGCCTATAAGCGGAGACTGTGGCGATGAATACAGAAAAGCTCCTATCCTAACCGCAGCCGGCGACCTAACGGATCATATTGATTCTCTGTCAAAACCATACGAACCTATTAAGATAAATAATAACCGAGCCCGAATAAACAGTGGGACAGCGTGGGAAGAGTTAGCAGGCTATTCAAGAGCAATAAAAAAAGATGGTTACATAGCCGTCTCTGGAACCACTGCCACTCATGGAGAACGACTAATCGGAGGAAATGATCCAATAGCGCAGACTCATTTTGTGATAGATAAGATTGAAGGCGCTATTGAGTCTTTAGGAGGAAAACTTCAGGACGTAATTCGGACAAGGATTTTCATAAAAAATATTAGTGACTGGGAAGCAATAGCACGTGCTCATGGTGAACGTTTTACAGATATTTTTCCTGCAAACACTCTTGTAAAAGCTGAACTAATAGGTTCAGAATATCTTGTTGAGATAGAAGCGGATGCAATTCTTAGTTAAAAATTTTCATGAAAAATCAATAGTTTAAACAAACAAATAATGGGATTTAAAAATAGATACCAAGCAATGAAAAACCGCCAGGCGAATGACTGGTGGACCATAACATTTGGTGATCCTATTTCATGGATCGTTTTAGGGGTAATAGGAGACCTAAAGTGGGTTACCCCCATTGGCATCACCTGGTTATCTTTTTTATGTAAAATATATCCCGCAGGCCTAATGTTATACAGCGACCGCACCTTAATTATTGTGGCGGCTTTACTATTGCAGATTGGTCAAGTACTCGATAGTATGGATGGAAACCTCGCCCGATATCGAAATCAGACAACACTCAGGGGTGGTTTCCTTGATCGAATTCTAGATGGTACGGGTTTTATATTTGTTATGTCTGGTTTTTCTTGGTTTACCTATCAAAACGGTGGTGAACCATACTACCTCTTACTAGGTCCTATGACCGCTGCCTTCTATTTGGTGGTGTGTTATGCTTATTGGACTACTGCTTATCAAGAACAAAAGCATATCGGGAAGCCAAATAAAATTAATCCTGGGGCAAATGTCAGACCTATTGATCACATTCCAACATGGAAATATATACTTATAGGACAAAAGAAATTGTTTTCAATACACCAGGCAGACTTTTATTTCTGGATAGGCTTGGGACTGATTTTAGAAATATCAGAGTTTATTATCTGGTTATTGTTTATTGCATTATTTATCAGAGTTTTCAATAGAATTAAAAGCCGCTACTTTTATTTAAAATCATTAGACAAGGATATTCTTAAATGAGTATACCCCCTTTAGCAGTCTATCTTGTCGCTGGCAGAGGGTCACGCCTTGGTAATATGACAGAAGAGACACCCAAGTGTCTTATATCTATCAATAAAGAGCCTCTGCTTACCCGATCATTAATTCAGATATCCGCTCTAGGTGTTAAAAAAGTGATTCTGGTTGTAGGCTATAAATCTGATGTAATTAAAAAAGAGTATAGATCATCGTTTAATGGAATGGAAATATGTTATGTGTCTAACGCAGACTGGGAGATAACCAACAATCTGGTTTCCTTCTATCTTGCATTTCCTTTTATTGACTCTGATTATATTTTATTAGAGGGAGATTTAATATATACGGATGAAGCAATAAGTAAAATGGTTCATACTGACTCTATAGCAGTGTCTCCATTAAAACCGCATATGGACGGTACGATTATTACAAAAGATAATAATGATTACGTAAAAATGATGTACCTAAAGTCTTCTATAGTACGACCTGAAAAATCTGAATCAGTTTACAAAACTGTTAACATTTACTGTTTTAGTAAATCAAACCACAAAAATTTTATCCAACCAAGTGTTAAACGTCTAGTCGAAAATGGGTCACACCAGTCTTATTATGAACAAGCGTTTACTACAGTAATAGAAAATAATTCTTTCCCGATTGAGGCTATCACCTTTGGAGATCAAGTATGGTATGAGATTGATACTGAAGAAGATCTTAAAGAGGCAAAGAAACTGTTTGATAAAAAATAATTAATTATTTTTTTTGTATGCTATCGGATGATAATAGAATATATCTATTAATCTGTCAATTGCCCTTTCTGCGAAAACATTAGCATAGAACTTTACCCATTCTTTAAAATATTTTACTGATGGAGTGGTATGGGTTTTATCTACAGAATAATTCCAAAGACTGAGCTCTCTTCCTGCAGACCATTCCAATGTCTTAAGTTCATTCTCTGATAACTGTTCCTTGCCTTTCCCGATAAATTCTTCTGACAGAGGCTTATATGTTTTGTAGTGCCATTCTTTTTTATACTCAGGGATATTTTTCTCTGCGCTTAAATGAAAAGTGATCATCTCTGGTTCAAATGGTTCATTCAAAAAATTACATATTTTCCTTAATTCATTTTCTGGTTGCCTGATAATATTCTCATAACGAACCTCAATAAACTGATTTTTATAAACTTTAGCCGCTATAGAGCCCATACGAATAGAGTATCTCCAATTGAGCATGGAATACATTACGTTTTTTCTCCACCATGGCATTTTTTTTAAAGAGGCTACACAATCACGGCCATCACGAATGATGTGAATAATTCTGGCATCGGGATATAACTTAATAAGCTGAGGGATATACCTTATGTAGTACGGTCGTTTATCGCCCCATCTAGGTTTATTACGTACCACAGAATATTGATGAAACACTGTCCCAGTTATCTCACCAAGTGTTCTACATTTCCTCCAAATCTCTTCTAAAATTTTAAAATCAAGCTTAAGATCAATCAGCTTGGTATTAGTTTTCTTTTGCATCATCCATTGAATAATTTTATCTCTGTTTTTTGCTTTACCTAAGTCTCCAAACAATAATCTTCGCTTGTATAACTTTCGTGAAAATTTTGTTTGGGGTGGCAGCGCAATATTTGAATGCTCATTAAGCATAAGCCTTAGCATAGTTGTACCAGAGCGTTCGCAACCAACAATAAAAATAGGCTGATCAGTTAGTTTCATTTTTCTAGTCTAATTAAAATCCTATTAAAAAGTAAAATTAATAAATACTACAAGTCAAATCTTCAGCAAAAATAAAGAAAGAGTTAGAGAAATAAAAATAGATAGGTTAGTAATTATATAGGGGTAAAAATATTTTTTCCTTCAAATAATTTTGTGCCATTAACATAGCTATAATATTTTCTGCATTCACAGGATAGATACTCAATATCTATCGGTTGAAAATCTCGCTTCGCTTCCGGCCAATATTTTTTCTGTAATTTTATCATTCTGGCGCAGGTTTCTTGATGATTTTCTAGCCCAAAATAATCTTGAAGCCGATCAAGATATGCTACTGCTCCAATACCCGTAGGTACATGACTAGCCGGATCAATCACATCAGGACGAAACCATGCTATATCAATGATGGACATAAAAATAGGAAAATCATTTTGCATTCTAAATCGATCATTCACAGCATTTGTCGCTCTAACTACATCTCCATTTTCCCTTAGAATAATCTCACTAAGTGGTATTTTAATATGTTCAAATAATGTTGTTGCAGCATCAAGTCTTTCATATTTTTTCCCCTTCCAATAAACTGGCTCGACCGGATAAGCAGTATGATTGCACCATGGGTCTATATTTTTTAGTTTGTTTTTTAGAGTATCCGGATCAGATAGTATATCAGAAGAAAACTTGTCTAATGTTTCTTGGCTATTACACCAGCGAGCGAAAAAAAGAGATTGAACTAATAATGGTAAATCCTTATCTAATCCATCTGCAAATCGAATTATTGCTTTGCTGCCTCGGTCGTCTTCCCTGAACACATTTAAAAACCTTCCTCGCTGGAAAATAGGATCATCTGACCAAGGAGCTGGCCTGCCACTATCTCTAGCCAGCCTAATATTTTCACGTTCTCGACAAAATGCAAAAAAAGCAGAAACAGGATCATCTAATTGCAATCCGTCTAGCGCAGAAGCATAAGGATTAAATAAGGGCTTATCTACCATCTTCAACAAACCCTTTCCAATTACGCATATAATCAATGAAGACATCACCAAGGTCGGCTTCCTTTAATTGCTTTACCGTAAAAGGTCCAGGTAGTGGGCTATAACCTGAATTTCGAAGATTTTTTGGCCAATCAGGATATGGGATCCCGACTCTTGCTACGCCTGCAAAATCCGCTCCCTGTTTAAACACATTTTGGGCATCCTTGGAAGACCAAATTTTTCCAGAACTTATTACCGTTGGTAGATCCGTAATGTTTTTTGTAAACCACTCGGTTAATGTCTTTGGATCTTTGGGGTACTGTTTTGATGTTTTGTAAATATCCCAGCAGGATAGATGCAAAAAATCAATGCGCTCATCTCTTAATATTTTGGCTAGCTTAATACTATCATCTAAGGTTATTCCTATCTCATTAATCTCAGGGGATATCCTTACACCAATGATAAAAGACTCTGGGACAGATTTTTTTATTGAACGATAGATCTCAATTAAAAATTTAGACCGACCGATTATATCGCCTCCCCACTCATCCTTACGAGTGTTTGTTTTATTTCCTAAAAACTGGGTGATTAAGTACCCATGCGCACCATGAAGTTCAACTCCATCAATACCAGATTTTACACATCTTTCTGCAGCAAGTGTAAAATCTTCAATTATCCTATTTATATCATCCAAAGAGGCAGAACGGGTGAACCCACTTGATGAATCTTCACAGGCTATCTTACTAGCAGATATTGGGATATTACCTGTCAATGACTCTGGCGCCCTCATACCACCGTGAAATAATTGACCAAATAAAAGACCTCCATTATCATGGACTGAGTTAACAAGCTTACGAAGGTTTTCTATTTGCCTATCGTGATATAATCCGATCTCCCCTTCCCAGCCTTGGCCATCTTCTGAAACATTAGCAGCTGCAGTAGTTACGATACCAAACTCTCCTTTTGCTCTACGATTAAGCCACCTGATTTCTTGATCAGAAATTGATCCATCTTCATGGCTTTGTTTATTTGTCATCGCAGCAAGCACGGCTCGATTCCTTACAACATGACCGGTACGTGGGAATGTAAAAGAGTCCCAAGGATTAGCTAAATTATTTTCGCTCATAATTATTTATTATACGTTACTAACGTTTTCCCATTTGAACCAGAAGGTCATATGCAATCTTTGGTTTATTGGTAATTACTCCGCCAGCACCAATGGAGAACGCTTTTTTTATATCTTCAGAATTATCTACAGTCCAATAATGCACTTCCATTCCCTTCGACCTCATCTTACCTATCCACTCCGTATTTTTGAGCCCATACCTTTCTACCTTTTTGGAATAAAATGGCATCTGAAAAGCATCAAAGCGAATCTTATACCATGGGAGTTTCCCAAAGTATATCATTCGCATTATATCACTCTTTGATGCTGCCGTAGCAATTTGATTATTTGAGATCTTTCTGAATTTTTTTATTACATTATAGGAAAATGATACAACAAGAACCTTTTTTTCCATCTGATATTTTTTGATCATTTGCACTAAGTCTGATAGACCAAGTTTACTTACTGTTTTTATCTCAATATTTATTTTTTCATTATTAAACTGTTTGAATACTTGCTCTAGCGATGGAATTTTGTAGCCCTTATTTCGATATAAATAATTTCCGCTTGAATCGGAAAAATTATATCCAGCGTCTAACAATTGTATTTCCTCAAACGTTAATTTTGTGATATCCTTATTGACCCCAGTTATTCTTGACAAATTTCTATCATGGATAACAACCCAGGTTCCATCTTTAGATCTCCAAATATCCAGCTCAATTATGTCTGCACCTTGATCTAGAGCTAGCTGGAAAGCCTCAAGAGTATTTGGAGGAAGATCTAGAGAAGAACCTTGGTGGGCAATAATGTGTGGACATGGACAATCAAAATAAGATCCTCCTTCATTTTCAGAGCCAATAATCAGGTTGGTGAATATGATATATACAATTAGTAAATAATTAAATAAAACCAGCTTATACAACAATATCTTATCTATCTAGAATCAATAATCAATCAGGTCAAACATGGAACCAATCTCCGAAGTTCCATTGGCACGATATCGTTGACCAGTCTCTAGGTCCTCAATAATCCACTTTGTTGGACATTTCGTTTTTATAATTAGTTGGACCGATGATTCTAGTTCTTCAGCATTTTCACCATTTTTTAATTCCCTGTAGTGAGACATATATTTTTCTCCGATAATTTTCTTTTATATAAGTTTATTCGATAAACACGCCTTTAGCCTCGCTGTCTATCCAGTCTTCAATGCTCTCAGGCACATCGTTCTGATTAACAAGATAATGCAACTCTCCGTTAATCCAATAGCATGCACTCGGTATGCTGTTATAGTAGCTTGTATCCCGGGTTGCTATACCTACAACAATAATATTACCATCAGCGATTTTAATATCATTAGCTTCACCAGTTCCATAGTTAGTTAAAGGTCCACCTGGAAGATCATGGATAGTATTATTCTTCCAGTACTGGGGAAAAGTGCCACCAGTTGTTGTAGTATATCCTGTAAATTCATACCAGTCTGTATAGCCAGCGACATAAATATCTTCACCGTCAATTGTTATAGCATGCCCTGTTGCTCCGTAAATGTCCATTGTTGAACCTCCAAGAGGCAGGTTCGTTCTTGTTGTGTGGCGCCAATAAGCAGCCGTAGGAGTATAGCCGGCAAAGCTAGATGTCTTTAGAACGTAGCCTCCATAGTATCTCATATTTCCATCCATAAATGCGATATCATATACCTCACCATCTCCCCCACTTGGCACCGGAAGATTTGTCCTGTTATTTCCATCTTTCCAAAAACACGGAATATAATAGTGATGATTATTCATATAATATCCACCAATGTAGACGCCGCCATTATCACGCACCCCAATCGCAAAAGCTTGGGAATCTCCGTTTGTAGTTAGATCAATCTTTTGTCCATTTTTCCAATAACAGGATCCACTATTATACCATCCTGCGACATAAACATCATTACCATCTAGTGCAATAGCCTCGGCCTCTCCACCATTTCCAGGTAGGTCATACCTGTCTTGGTTAATCCAGTAGCAGGCCTCAAACCCTTCACTGGTTCCTGAAACATATACATTTCCATTTTCTACCACAATGTCTGTGGCCCATGCGCCACCCGGTAGCTCAACACGGACACCGTCAATCCAGTAACAGGCTGTGTAATTACCTTCAGAGTCATAGGATGCTCCGGCAATATACACTTTCCGTCCTGAAATTATATATGAGTTACAGATACCGTCACCATCATCATCAGCACCATCATTTGAAAGGTCATATGTCCCGGAGGAACAATCATCACACCCATCTTGGTCATTATCTGAGCAGATAGTATTATCCAATGGGTCAGAATCATCCACATCTGCAACACCATCATTATCATCATCATTATCATCTACATTACAGATACTATCTCCATCAAAATCATTAGATAGTATTATGCCATCCTCGCAAGTTTCACAGGATTGCTGGATATAGGTACATGATTCATTATCAACAGTTGCAGATTCATTATAGTTGCACGCATCGGAATCGGTACAACCACAATCATCACAGGTGTCCCAGTTTGCGCCATTGACAGATCCAGTATTCCCATGACCGCTAGCATCAGAAAGCACTGCCCCGGCTCCTTCATTCATTTTCCAATATCCTTTTGCCTCTGAATATAGATCTTCATCTTCGGTATCTGATTTTCTTGCTATAATACCATTACCCATATTATACAGTTGCTCTATCTCCGTAGGGTTCAATGCTCTGTCCCATATACCTGCTTCATCGATAGAACCCGACCAATATGATCCATTTCCAAATCTTCCAATATAAGTTTTTGCACTCTCACCAGGAGCGCTAACGCCTGTGGTTTCATCCACTTGAATTCCATCCTTGTATAAGGCCATGGTCCCTGATGTAAGATCATAGGTAACAGAGATAAAGTACCAAATTCCAACTTCCAGAGGATCCGTATCCTGAACAGCGTTATAGGGAGCATGCCCAGAAGACAACTTATAATCAAAAGTAGCTGGTGCCCATAATGCATGCCCCTCGTCACCAGAGATAATATTGTTATGATTGTCACCGGTCTCTCTTTTTACCCATGCCGTTTTTGTATACGACCCTACAGATAGCATATCCCCAAGATCCACATAACTGTTTACACCATTAAAACTCAAAAAGAAATGACCATTACTAATATAGGCCTGGCAGCTACCATCATCATATGTGGCACTGCTATTATAATTGAATGCGGTGCTGTCTGTACAGCCGCACACATTATTACCACCTGCAATACCAGCACAGTCCTCAGGATCAGGATCAGACTCGGTATCTTTTTGACAACTATAAAAAAATAAAAGTGTAAACAATATTATAATACTCTTTGGACGCATTATATTTTTATTTCCTGAAACATGATTGATGAATAAGCTCTATTTAATAAGCATTAATTTTTTTGTTTGTCTATCTGAAGGAGTATCAAGAGTATAAAAATATAGTCCGGCACTCACCGGTTTGCCCACATTATTTTTCCCATCCCAGTTGACAATGTGAGAGCCCATAGTGGCTCTGCCTTTAAACAAATTTCTAATTATTTTACCACTAAGATCATGAATGTATAGATCCACTCTAGATTCCCTAGGGACGCTGTATTTTATTTTAGTTTGCGGGTTAAACGGATTTGGATAGGCACTCCCAAGATAGAAATTTGATGGTATAGGTTTAGGCTTATCTGTGCTAAGACTTTGGTCCGGCGTATAACTAAAAACGTAAAACCCCGAGTCATAATTATTATCTGGATAGGTTGTGTATGACCAAGTAGTTCCAACTATAATCAGGTTTCCATCGTTATTCTCTACAAGTGCTTGTCCTCTATCATCTGCTATCCCACCGATAAAGTTTGTCCAAAGTATATCTCCATCATCATCAGTCTTAACTAAATATATATCATGCCCACCATTAGACTGGGGATGTGTATCACTAGTGCCAACAATAAAATAGCCCCCAGATTGTGCGCGAATAATATGATTGCCATGGTCCCAACCATAAAAATCATCTCCATTTGCAGGAACGCAATGCTCCCAGAGCATTGTACCCTCTGTGTCAAATTTTACAATATAAAGATCATTATAGTTATCACAATAGCCGGTAGCAACATATCCGCCATCTGGAGCCTCTACCACAGAATTAAGTGACTGCTGTGTGTTGGTCCCAAATCTCTTTCTGAATAGACTGTTTCCCTCACCATCAGTCTTAACAATAAAATGCTTGTAGTCTCCGTGTGAGGTTCCAGAAAAACCAACAAACACAATGCTGTTGTCGCTTGTCTCGATTAGAGACAGACCCTCATTATAGGCTGAACGGGTATAGGTTTTGTGCCATATAATTTCACCATCAGAGCCATACTTTCTAAGCATCGCATGCGCCTTGTTGCCATCATTTTTTTGGTTTCCTGTTAATATAAAACCACCATCGTCAGTTTCTATGACATCCTCTGCCCAGGTATCCGTTGCATTATTCTTTTTATAGGTTTGTGACCACACAATATCTCCTAGTTCATCTGTCTTAAATATCCAAGAGACTCTACTCCAACTATTTTCATTTTCAAAATAACCAGTTGCTATATATCCACCATCAGATGTTTGGCGTACACTTTTGATAACATCATCTCCTGGATAACCATCGGTCTCGGTAGGATTATCATATGTTTTACTCCAGATTAAATTTCCCGATGAATCAATCTTTTTTATTACCGCAGTATAAAACTCCATTCCGCTCAAAATATATCCACCATCATCTGTCTTACTTATAAACCATCCTTCATCCATATGTGTGTCACCATAAACATTTGACCAGTTTATCTGGGCATTTGAAAATTCGAATAAAAATAATGTGATTAAAATAAAACGCATCATCCTATACCAAATGTATTTTTTATACCAGAGATAACATATTCAATCGCAAGTGCACCAAGAAGTAGTCCAAACACCCTCTGTATAACACTTAAAAGGGACATGCTTAATTTTTCTACTAACTTTGACGATAACCACATTGATATTCCTGCTAATATAATTGCGAAAGTTATTGGGGTAAAGTTAATAATCTGATTAATTATATCTGGCCCGGATTTTTCTGAAATAAGCATCGTAATGGTAATCGCACCAGGTCCAGCAATCAGAGGTATTGCTAGCGGAAACGTCGCTAATGAGATCACAGATATATCATCCTTTGCCGTATCAGCCAGGTTTTGTCTTCTCTCATCACGTTTTTCAAACACCATTTCAAAGGCAACAACAATCAAAAATAATCCTCCAATTATTTTGAAGGAATTAATATTGACACCCATCAGATCAAGCAAAGAGCCTCCGACTAAAGAAAAAAACAATAAAATCAAAAAAGATATAAATGTGGCCCTGAGGTAAATACTTTTTATTTCTTTTTTTTGCAGGCCATGTGTAATACCAGCAAAAATTGGAATCAGCGCAAAGGGGTCAATCGCAACAAAAATAAGAACAAAGTTATTTAAAAATGTGCTGCTAAGTGTTTCAACCATATCAAAACTTACCCAACTATATTGACACAAAAAACGAGGGACTTGAGTTTAATTTAGCTATACGTTTTAGGAGCTAGAACTATATCGTCTGCGTACGAATACAATACCTGCGATAATTAAAACAGTGAATAGTATCGAACCTTCGAAATCGCTCACCCTTAGATTTTGACGGATTATTGTCTCATTTGTTCCAAAATCATACTCCTTAAAACCGCATACTGGTGTCTTAAAATAACTCCAGCTAAAGTTCACACCAATTGGAAACCATAAATTATTTTTATAAATGCAATAGAGTCCAAGTAGAATGCCAACCAGAAAAAGATTTAAAAGTGAAACAATTGCCCAAGGACTAGGTATTCCTTCTACAATACCAAAGTCTATATTGTTCCAACCACGTATATACACAAAAGCAAAAGAGGACAAAACTAGTGCTATATACTTATTAAATGAGCTGGCAAGATTCTGTAATATAAAGCCCCTTATTGCAATTTCTTCTCCTAGAGCTACAAGAGCAAAAACAAAAACATAAAGTAAGTGATTGTTTAGTGAAAACTTTACCTGCTCTACCAATAAAAAATCAAAAACATATAGCACTCCAAATCCTAGTCCCGTTAATCCGAATCCAAGCAAAAGGCCTTCTATAAAATCATCTTTGTATCCGCTGAGCTTAAGCCCTAAGGAAATAAAAGATTGTTTGTTAATAATTTTATGAAAAATCCAAACCCAAAATAAAGCCGAGAATGGGTTTGTAAGTGCAATTGTTACCCACTCCCTATAATACCATTTAGCACCAGAAAAAAGATCCAGTACTCTTAACACCGGAATTATTATTTCACCACCAAAAATATATAGAATTAGATGAACAACGAATCCAAAACCCAAGAAGCAAATAATAAAGAGTATCGCTTTTAGCCAGCCGTGTTTTATCGGTGAGTTTTTAAGCCAAGTGACCCTAGGTATATTAACCATATAAAAATTAGCCTAACTAGACAGAACTAAATCTTCTGTCTAAATAAACAATACCAATAATCATAAAAATAGTAAGAATAATCGACCCCTCAAAACCAAATTCACCTCCTGTGATCAGTTCACTCCCCTCAAGACTTTGTACAAATATACTATCAACATCGTTACCACTTACCTCAAAACCCAGTACCGGCCCTTGAAAATAATTCCAGGTAAAGTGCGCACCAATCGGAAACCATAAATTATTTTTATGGATACAGTAAACACCTAAGAATAGACCAGCCAGAAAAAGGTTAAAAAGTGGAATGCCGCTCATATTGGGATTGCCTATGTGCATAAGCATAAACACCAACGAAGACAAAACTAATGCTATATACTTATTAAATGAGCTGGAAAGATTCTGCAATATATAGCCCCTTATTGCAATTTCTTCATTCAGAGATACAACAGCAAAAAGAGACAAATAAAACAACTGATCAATTAGTGAGAACTGTATCGATGCAACGGATAAAAAATTAATAGTATATAGTATCGCAAATCCTATTACTATTAATCCAGCTCCAAATATAAGACCAGAAACGAAGTCATCTTTGTATCCATTAAACTCAAGCCCAATGGCACTAAAAGACTCTCTGTTAACAAATTTTTGAAAAATCCAGACCGTAACCAGGGTCCCCAATAGCTGACAAACCATCATAAGCAGCATCATCTTATTTTCCATAAGAAGCTCTGTATCCGAAATATATTCTTTAAAACTATATTCAGTTATCGATGAAACAATCGCTATCCCGATTAAATCAAAAACTGCGATAAAAATAAAAAAGGAAACAAAAAAGAGAAGCGCTCTTAGCCAGCCGTATTTTATCCGTGGCGTATTCGTTTTCATGAACCATTTTACAAGAACCATATCATTTTTTCCTAGTATCTTATTAGATCATTTATATGGACAAAGCACTAGACAGAGAAGAATTAAAGTTTACCATTATTATGGTTGTCGCAATGGTTACCTGGGGATATTCATGGACCAGCGCAAAAATTCTTGGCCCCTATGGAGAGGTCGCGGTTAAAATATTTTTACGATTCTTTTTAGCAGCAATAGCTCTCATACCAATACTAATAAAATATAAAGTGCCATTTATTGTTAACAAAAGAGGTGTGCAATTTATTCTGGTCAATGCCTTAGCACTGTGCTCATATAATTACTTTTATTTTCGATCAACACATATGGGATTAGCTGGCGCGGGAGGTGTACTTGTTACAACATTGAACCCCATACTAACCTCTACCGTAGTATTCTGTTTTATTGACAGATCTGTCAGTCTAAAAGATTTATTAGGGCTTGCCATAGGATTTATCGGCGGAGGTATTATCATTCGGTTTTGGGAAATGGACTTTGATCTCATGATTCAATCTGGGAATATTTTCTATATATTGGCCTCGTTCTCATGGGTCGCTGTAACAATAACCTCTCAAAAGTCGAAAGAGGCTGTACACTTTTTAACCTATAGTTTTTGGAGCTTTATTATTGCTGCTTTTTTATCTTTTTTATCCAGCGATTGGTCAAGTATAGCCTATACCATTAACTATGACTGGACCTTTTGGATAAATATTTTGGTACTATCAATTGTGGTAATGTCTTTTGCCAACACAATATATTTTTTTGCGTCATCGAAAATTGGCGCTGTAAAAGCAAGCTCTTTTATATTTGTTGTGCCACTTACAGCGATAGTATTTTCAAAAATATTTTTAAATGAACAGATTAGGCTGACAACACTCATCGGAGGATGTTTATCTATTATTGCTGTTTACACGATTAATAGAAAGAGTAAATAATTTATCATTATTAGTTTTTAGCTATACCCGTAAACAAACTAAATTTTTACCATTGTTAATTGTTTAATAAACCATAAAAGGGAACAAAATGGACCTAAAACAACAAATTATAGATGACATCGGGGATAATTCGATCATCCTTTATATGAAAGGAACGAAAGAAATGCCAATGTGCGGTTTCTCAAACTCAGTAGTTCAGGTTCTCAACCATTATGGGGTTGAGTATAAAGATATTAATATTTTAGAAGACCCAAATATTAGAATAAAACTAAGTGAACACTCAGGATGGCCAACTATTCCACAATTATTTGTTAAGGGTGAACTTATTGGTGGCGCTGATATCACGATCGAGCTTCATCAAAATGGACAGCTGTTAGATATCCTTGATAAGGCAAATGAATAATAAATTTTTCATATGAAAAATTGTTGGCCTCATATAGATGTTTAAATAAATTCCTCGCCGAGCTAGTTGCTCTTTTAATGTATTTGGCCCGTTCGTCTAGTGGTTAGGACTCCAGGTTTTCATCCTGGCAACAGGAGTTCGATTCTCCTACGGGCTACAGATTTTTTCTATTCTTCTTTGTACGGTGCTAAGTACATAAGAAAAGACTTAGACGCAGAGCTCGAGACAAGCCCATAACCTCCCTCTACATTTGATGATGGAAGGACAAATGTATTAAACTCAGGAAGCCCCTGAAAATAATTAAAAAATGCTTCATCAGTCGCCTGAAAGGTCATCAAATGGTATCCATAATAATCATAGAAAAGCCATGACATATTAACGGGGGATGTTTCTATGTTCCAGGGCCAAGGATTCAGCTTGAAGGGGACATTATCCTTATCTCGTAAATAAGGTCCTTTCCACCTGGCATAGGTCCCTGTTGTGTCAAAGATCAGATTAGAATAGATACTATCGCGAACACCATTCTCATTCCAATCTTCAAACTCTTCATCTATATCCAAAATATTGTTATTATTATTATCAGAAAAAGGTTCAAGATCTTTTTGATCTGCCTCAAGCGCGAGTGAGATAATTCTTATTGTCTGATAATCATCTTCATTAAAATTAATTTTATAAAGAGGGTAACTCGCAAAGCTCTCTGTAAAACAATTTCCCTGACGAAGATATACTGTGTCAATAACGCCCGTTGGAAAAGGTGATGCGTGAGAAAAATTTTCAATATTGATTGATGGTACATCATAGCCAACGCCCCTACAGGTATAAACACTCGGTTCTACTGTTTCTATGATTATATCATTAGGGATAGTTGTCTTACCCTGAGCAGATAATCCGTTATAGCTGGCACTGACTGTATACTCAACTCCAGGAAGAAATATATAATCGGAGTCAGTAAAGTACCGACCAGGTTTTCCATCAACAGGGTCTAATAATATATCAAGAGTATCTCCAGTAATCTTAACCGTTGCATCACTGATCCACAAAGAATCAGCAGGCGTTTCTTCATCAATACTTGCGGTACGGGAAACAAAAACGGTATCGGATAGAGGCATGTTTGACTGGAAATGTGCCCAGACAGATAGCCTCTGCTCATAGTCGTAAGTGTTATCCTTATCCATACAGCTCTGGATCAAGATAAATCCAAAAATAATTATTATGATTAAAAACCTTTTCATTAGAAATATATAGTTATGCCAATAGTCGGGATCACTGGAAACAGACTAATATCTCTGCGCTGCATCCGACCTTCGTCCTCCTCATCTACATTAACCTCACCAACGTCTGGTACCCCGTTATCATTTGCATCATGATCTTTTTCGACCCAGTCCCCATCATCATCAATCCCATTATATACGTTACCAAGCCGGTAGACGTACCTAAAAATATTTTTCCTGTTATATGTATTAATAAGCTGAATGAAAAATTCAGCCTTCTTATTAAATATTGTTCCATGACGAACGGCTCCTAGATCAAGCCGGTGATAGGCTGGATACCTGCCGCTATTTCTTACGCCTGGTATTGTGTGAAAAGTTGTGTTTGGATCGCCAGGCGTTTTCTCCAAGTAATATCCTAGTATAGGTGTATAAGCCTGACCTGATTGCCAGGACCATTTAAAATTAATATCCCATTTATCATTTTTTACATAGCTCCCCAGAATACTTAGCGCATGTGCCCTGTCCCAGTTTGTGTAATATTCTTCAGTACCATCAGAGTATTGAGAATCCATAATCTTACGAGATACTGAATACGTGTAGCCAATCCAACCAGTAAGCTTACCCACCATTTTTTGACCAAACAGTTCTAACCCATAGGCGTAACCATCCGATGGCGTAAAAGTATCACGCACATTCTCATCAGATACGTCTGCATCTGTTGAAGATCTGAACTCTTCATATGTAAGCATATTTTGTATGTCTTTATAATATCCTTCTATCTGTAGCTTGTATGTATCCTGAAAATATTCTTCATAGCCGAGAATATATTGCTGTGCGGAAGCAGGATCCACTGACTCATCAACCGCTAGCCAATTATCTAATAGAGGCGGGTTAAAATCATCTTGAATCGTCTCAATAAACTGGTGATAATTCCCAAAAGCAAAGTTTATATATCGATCATCAGTCAGCAAATATTTTGTTCCAAGCCGAAGATCAATAAACGGCTTGTCAGCATAGACACTATAAAAATTATATCGAAGCCCAGGTTCAACAACCATCCTCAGACTTGGTTTCCACTTTAGCTTAGCGTAGGCAGCTCCCTCGATTGGGTCCTCCTTAATATCAAAGGAGACCTCATCCTCAAAGGTGGTCCTATATTTTATACCAAGCTGTTTAACCTGGACACCGTATCGCCACTCAAAATCCCTCGACTGAAAGTAGGACATATTTGCTGAGAATGTTTTATCCTCAATCAGATTTTCATTGTTTAGTCCGTCCTCACCTCCAAGACCAAAATTTGTAAAAAACTCACTCGAGGCAAGTAAAAAGTTTCCTATGAGTCTCTCACTAAATACTCTGCGATAGGTTAAGCTTATAGTATTATTACCCCAGTCCGAGCTTAGCCCAAGATCATTAAACGTAAAATCATCGAGACCACTATAGAAACTGATAGAGAGTCTGTCTTTTACAGATAAATCTGAAAACACATGCCCCTGAAAATCATAGAAATAATATGGTGGTATATTTGGATTATTTTTGAAGATCTGATCAAAATAAGTCCTCCTGGCTGAGACTAACCATGCACCATTATAGCTCGGCCCCTCAAGCGTGGTCTGGGCAGACAGAAGAGACACACTCATTTTCCCATCAAACTTATTTCGGTTACCCTCTCGGCTAAGAACATTGAGCACAGCCGATAGCCTGCCGCCATATTCTGCGTTATAACCTCCTTTAATAAGGTTGGCCTCTTTCACTCCGTCCACAATAAAGTTTGAGAATACTCCGCCTAGATGAGATGGATTATAAACCGTGATACCATCTAATAGAATCAAATTTTGATCTGTGTTTCCGCCTCTGATTACAAGGCCCGTGCTGAATTCTGACGTTGTCAAAACTCCAGGAAGGGCTTGTATCGTCCGAAACAAATCAGGCTCAGCTAAAGAGGGCGCCGCTTTTAACATTCTCGGGGAAAGATTAACTCTGCTAGGCTGTATATTATACTTCCTCTGTATTTTCTCTGCGGAGACTTCTACCTCACTCATTGACACCGCCTGCAGAGTTAGAGCAAGATCTAATTTTTGAGCTTCTTGTCCACTAACTTTAATCTCATAGTTAAGCACTTGATATCCAACATAAGAGACTAATACTGTATAATCACCATCAGCGATTTCTTGGATGACATAATATCCGTTCATATCAGTTGCCATCCCGGCACCGGTTTCTATTATGATAACATTCGCACCTATAAGCGACTCACCAGTAGCCTCATCAGTTATAAAACCATAGATACTGCCCGACCCCGACCCATCTTGAGCATTCAAGTAAAACGTATTAATCGATAGTATACTAACGAGTGAGGTCAGTAAGAATTTTTTCAGCATGCGTATTAACATTAATCTCATTATATATTTTTTCTATTTTTAAATCTGAGTCTATAATAAACGTCATTCTTTTAGGGGCAAAAATTCCGTTTGCACCATAGCTCAATGCAACAGATTTTGTTGAGTCTGAAAGAAAGTCAAACGGTAGATTATACTTATCCTTGAAATCTCTTAAAGTCTTAGTTTTATCATAACTAATTCCTAAAACAATAATATTATTTTTTTCAAACTCACTATAAATATTGCGGAACCCACAAGCCTCCTTAATTCATCCAGGCGTGTCAGCCATAGGAAAAAAATAAACGACAATTTTCTTTCCTTTATAATCGGACAGGTTATGAGCTTTACCATCCTGATCACTAAGTGTAAAAGAAGGGGCTATATCTCCTATAGCAAGAACTATCTTATCAGTGGAGAAAAAATTCAGGAAAATCATAATAGTGAAAAGAGCAGGAATTAAGATTAATAGTTTCATTATTTAAAAGGTCTTTAAATAGGATAGATTTTCAATATCAAATGAACGTGGCTTTATATCATTTTCTGAAAAAAACTTTGTTGAGTTACAAGCATTACCCTCTACAAGCATTGTTAATTGATCTCTTGTAACAGGAAACCAGCTAAACCTATCAAGCATTGCGGCCACAGTTTTTACAGCTATTAATGGAGCCGGTACGGCCCATTTTTTCTTTCCATAAGCGTTGCCGATAATTTGGATAATCTCTTTCCATGTTATTTCTTTTTCTCCACCTAGTTCAATTGTTTTTCCATAATGATTTTCTTTTTCAATAGAACTAACAAAAATATTTGCTACATCCTTTATGTGTATCGGTGACATGGTAAAACTTCCCGCATTAAACGGTATAAGTCCCTCATGAAATAAAGGAGCTGGAACAGGAAGATTTATCAAATCTTTTTTTAATTGTGTACAGAACTCAGGCCTATCGTGACCTCTAGGGTCACCAAAAATTAGAGAAGGACGAAAGATTGTCCAATCTAGACTAGTATTTTTTAGATATTGCTCAGACATCCACTTGGTCTTCTGGTAACCTGTACCGTCTGGGCATACTCCATTAGCACTCATCAAAATAAAGCGTTTAATTCCTTTTTCAACCGCAACATCTATACACTTTACCGCTCCCTCAAAATGTAGTTTCTCAAAAGTAATACCTTGACGATGGAACTCTCTTATAATTCCGATAGTATAAATGACTGCCTCAACGCCTTCTAGAGTATCCATAATATCATTTGTTCTAGCAATATTGCCCTCAACAATTTCACACTTATCCGGAGAAATAATTTTTTGTTGAGAACCAGGTCTAACTAAGACCCTAGGGATATGCCCTGAGTCAATAAGCTGATCTATAATATAAGAGCCGACGAAACCCGTTCCACCAAATAGCGCTACCTTCATGCGACAGCTCCTTGACTGATGTCAGAAATATATAGCTTATATTTTTCTGAGCTAAATAAGTTTCCAATAACGTTTGTTCTATGTTCAAAAATATGTTTTAGATCATGTCTGATCCAGAGCCAGTGGACTAGTCTGCCTAAAATTCCAAATGGAACCGCGTACCTGACCCGATCGGTTATCTCAACACCATCCACAGTCTGTTTAAAATCGTGCCTGTGGTTCCAAAAACTATATGGGCCTTTAATCTGCTCATCCGTAAAAGTATACGAAGGCTTGTATGAGGTGATTAATGTTCTCCAATGCACTCTGAAAAATATTAGCTTAATCGTGTAATCGATAACTGTACCCTTTTCCATTTTTATAGGCATTGGGGTAAGAATCCTAAAGTCTAATTTTTTAGGGGTAATAACCGCTAGGTTTTCCGGCTTGGAAAAAAATGAGAATACCTCTGCTATTGGTTTGTTTATAGTCTGCTTTGTTTTTATTTCATATACTTTCATGTTATATATTAAAGTTTTTTACAATATTAAGTCAAATATAAATGAGCGATTTAGGCGTTTTTATTAAAAATCTTATTAAAATATCCCTTTATATCTTCGATTATTATATAACTGGTTGGTACTAAAAGAAGGGTGATCAGTGTTGCAAACAACACTCCAAATGCTAAGGAAATCGCCATCGGAACTAAAAATTTTGCCTGAACACTTTTTTCAATCAATAGAGGAAAAAGACCAACAAAAGTAGTCACAGACGTAAGCAGAATAGGCCTAAACCTCCGTGGACCGGCAGCAAGGGCAGCATCTAAAATGGATTTTCCATCTTCCCTTCTATACCTGTTAATAAAATCCACCATTACCAGACTGTCATTCACTACAACTCCCGAAAGCGCCACGATCCCAATAATAGATAATACAGCGAGGTTCATACCCATTATTAAATGACCAATCACTGCACCAGTAAATCCAAATGGAATTGCTGACATAATAATGAGAGGCTGTAAATATGACTTAAATGGAACAGCCAACAATATGTATACCACAAACAAAGCCAGGGAAAAATTCTTAAATAATGATCCAAGTGTATCACGTTGTTCTCGTTGTTCACCTTCAAAACTATAGCTCACGCTAGGATAATCCTCTAGCAAAGCTTTTATGTGCTCTTTTTCAAATCTGGCTAATATTTCATTTGCATTTGCTTCAGTGAGGTCTACATCAGCCGTAATATTTATAGATCTTTTTCTATCCGTTCTCGTTATAGTAGAGTATCCACTGGACAGCTCTCCATGTGCAACTTGACCAAGTGGTACTTCTATATTATTCCCTACCCTTACATTCATCTGTTCTAAATTATTTAGACTGACTCTCTCATCCTTCGGATATCGCAAAAAGACTTTAACCTCATCTCTTCCACGTTGGATACGTTGGACTTCATCGCCATAAAAGGCCTGCCTTACTTGACGTGCTAGTGAAGACATAGAAATACCATAATTTTGCGCTTCTGGCCTAAGCTTCAACTTGATCTCATCCTTACCAGCACTAAATGAGTCCTTTATATCAAACACACCAGCATATGTTTGCAACTTATCTTTGAGTATGATAGTCACTTTTTTTAAATCATCTCTGCTGATACTAGAAAGCTGGATCTCAATTGGAGCTCCAGTACTAAATAAATCAGAGTCAAATGTAACCTGTTTAACACCAGGAATTGCGCCAGTCAACCCACGCCATATCTTTGATATTTCTGTAGTACTAACTGGTCTTTCTTCGCCTGGTGCAAGTTCAATCACACACTCTGCTAGGTGAGAACCAAAAAAGTTTGCATCAAGATTCCCAGGACCTCTTGATGATTGTGTCTTTATTGGTTGATCACCCGCGGTAGAGACCATGTGAATAAAGATTTTCTGATCTGGATATAATACTTCTAAAGAATCTTTCAATTTATAGGCTGATTTTTCAATTTGATCTAATCCGATCTTGGTAATAGACACCGGAGTTCCCTCTGGGTACTCAACTCCAGCAATAACAATATCTGCCTCTAATGGTGGAAAAAAATTAAACCTCAAAAAACCACTTGCTACTATTCCGATGCTAAGAATAAATATAGAAATGGAAATTGCGATAGTATTACCACGATGATTAAGCGACCAGTTTAAAACAGGTTCATAAATATTTTTTATAAATCTCTGTAGACCATTGTGAATCTTTAATTGAATACTCGCCCACCATTTAAAAAATATATTATCTCCAGAATCACTTTCATCCCTCATATGAGCCAAATGTGCAGGCAAAATAGTCAATGACTCAATAAGTGAAAATATTAAAACCAGAATAGTTACGATCGGTATTATCTTCCATATTTTCCCTAATGCGCCCTCTACCAACATCATAGGAGAAAAAGTTACCATAGTGGTTAACACTGCAAATATCACTGGCTTTGCTACCTGGTAAGCTCCTTCTAAAGCTGCATCAGGACCCTTCAATCCTCTTTTTCTGAAGATGTGTATATTTTCTCCAACAACAATAGCATCGTCAACTACAATCCCCAGTACAAGGATAAATGTGAATAATGAAATCATATTTATTGACACATCAAACACAGGGAGTAGCCAAAATCCTCCCATAAATGAAATGGGGATACCCAGAGATACCCATGCCGCTAGCTTAGGCTTTAGGAAAAGAGCAAGAACTATCAGTACAAGCGTAAGACCTAAATAAGCATTTTCTGTTAGCAACTCAATCCTACCTCTTAATATAACAGACTCATCTTTCATAGAAGTAAGCGAAATACCAGGCGGCATTAGAGGCTGCTTTATTTTCAGGTATTCATGAACAGCATCTGCAATATCAAGAGCGTTTTGTTCTCCAGTTCTGTAGACTCTAATTAATTTTGCTGGCTCACTGTTAAATTTTATATCATACTCAACATCTTGAAAGCCATCTATAATATTTGCAATATCTCTTAGTAAAAGAGTAGAGCCATCCGCCATAGACAACACTGGTATCAGTCCAAAATCATCACCAGAATAAGCCTGCCCCTTAGATCGAATTAAAATTTCTCCGTCGTATGTTTTGATTGCCCCTCCAGGGACGTCCATAGATGAAGACCTTATCCTGTTTGCGATGAAGTCAAATGTTAAACCATATTTTTGTAGCGTGTTCTCTGATACCTCAATGGAGATCTCACGGGGTTTTTTCCCTAAACGCGTCTGGGTTATCTTTGGAAGATCATTCACCTCATCTCGAATTTTTTCTGCGATATTCAATAAACTCACTTCATCGACTTTACCATGCACGGCTATGGTGATAACCTCAGGCTGACCATCGAAACTCCTCACAGTCGGTTTTTCTGCACCTTCAGGAAATGATATTATCGCATCAACCTGAGACTTGACCTCGTCTTTGACCTCATCAATATCATAACCGTTCTCAACCTCAATATTTATTGAACCATATCCTTCATTGGATGAGCTCGTTATTCTTTTTAAGCCGTTAATACCCTGTACCTGCTCCTCTACCTTAACACAGATAGACTCTTCAATATCCTCTGGAGAGGCTCCTGGATAGATAACTGAAACATTAATGATAGGTATTGTGATATCCGGAAAAACTTCCATTCGCAGTCTTGAGAGAGTAAAAAGTCCTGCGATAATAATGAAAATCATCAAAAGATTAGCTGCCACAGTATTGGCAATGAACCATCGTATAATATTTTTCATTAGACTAGTTTTCTCTTACTGGCATTCCATCCACGTATGAAGATAATCTAGTGATTAGAACCCTATCGTTCTTATTTAACCCGTCTGCAACAAAAGCAAAGTCGTTTTCAAGTCTAATGACCTCTATAGATTTTCTTCTCAATTTTTGGTTTTCCACCACCCAAATCATGTCATTCTTTACAGCATTTCTAGGAACTACCGTTACCCCAGAATAAGAAAGTCCTTCAACCTCCGCATTGACAAACATTCCAACCTTTAGACCCATATTACTATTTGAAACTGGAATGGTTGCTATTACTGATATCATTCTAGTTTTTGGATCGATTTCAGACTCAGAACGAAGAATAAAACCATCCGCTTGAAAATTCTCACCCCCATAGCTTGCAAATAGACGAACACTGGGTCGTTCTTTGATCTCTAATGTTGTTCCATCTAAGGGAATTCCTAGAAATGGTATATCTTTATCAGCGATTGGTAGCCGGACTTCAAAGCTAGCAGTATTATAAATATCTGCTATCCTGAATCCAGGAGCCAGGTTTGTCCCAATATCGACCATTTTTCTCCTAACACGTCCGTTAAACGGTGCAATAATTACGGTTCTTTCTAGATTGCGCTTGGACTGTTCATATGCCGCCTCAGCAGCTGCAAGGACTGCTCTGGCCTGCGCGAGTTGAGGCTCTCTAAGCGTAAGACTCGAGGCATCACCTTTACCAACACGTTCCCACTCAAGATTAGCTAGTTTTGCTTCTGCCTCCTCTCTCTCAAGCGCAAGCCGTGCCTGAAAAAGACTTGACTCGGTTGATATGAGAGATAACTCATAGTCTCGTTTTTCAATTTTCATGAGCGTGTCACCATTCTGAAAACCGGCACCATCATGAAAGTTGTCAGCGACCCAAATAATGTTTCCACTAACTTCTGAGGTAACAGAAATTTCATGCTCAGGCCTTATGGTCCCTTGTGAACTGATCTTTGCACGAACCTCTGATGGATATGCAACCATAGTCTCCACCATCTGAGGCATAATCTTTGGCTTTTGAAATTCGGCTTCTGGTTTGAACTTAATCATGATCATGAAAATTCCAATACTTCCTATTAGAATTATAATTGGACTAAATTTCTTTATATATTTATTCATTGTTGATCTCTATGTTTATTTTAAATCTCCACCTAAGGCCAAAATAAGATTAAGCCTGGTATCAATTTTTGTTTTTTTTGCCAAAAGAACCTGTGACCTTGCCTGAAACCACCGCTGCTGACTGTCTAAAACCGCAATCAGGTCTACAAGCCCAGAATCATATCGCTCGCGAGATAATTTATATGCCGCCTCAGCCTGCTTGGCAGCGTCAGCATAAGACTCTAATAGCACCTTGTTTGACTGTTCAGAGAACAGGGTCTGTTCAACCTCTGAGAATGCATTAATTATAGTTTTTATCAGATCTTGCTCGGCAATATTTTGCGCCTCTTGCCTCATTTTTTTATTAGCCACAAGCCTACCACCTTGGAAAATTGGAAGCCCTATGTTGAGTCCCTGTGACCATATCTGGTATTCTTCATTTAGAATATCTTTGAGCTCACTTGATGATGTTCCAACAGAACTCGTCAAAACAACACCAGGAAAAAATGAGCTTATTGACTCTGCTGAACGATAGGATGCGGCTTGAGCCTCCGCAAGAGAAGACCTAATGTCAGGCCTTCTGCTTAATATCTCTGCGGGCATACTAGCTGGGATATGAGGAAATGCAGATGGAAGATCTTTGCTTATCAGGTAACTACCATCAGGATATTTACCAAGCATAGCTTCTAGCCTTCTTACTAAGGCGATATAAACCTGACGCCTGTTTTCCAGTAAGGCCTTTGATGAAGAAACTGAGGACTGTGTAAGCCTAACATCTAATGAAGATCTAAGGCCTTTTTCGTATCTTGCTGAGACCATATCAGCCAGCTCCGTAATGTTCTCAAGTATCTCGATCGCTAGATCATATTGATTATAGGCCTCTGCAGCAGAATAAAACAATTTTGCTAACTGAACCTGCATAGAAAAGCTAAGATAGGACAGATCATGTGAAACCGATTCATAATCTTTCTCAGCGGCCCTAGATTGATTAAATATTCTTCTCCAAATATCTATCTCCCACTGCATAGAAAGATTAAGCCCAAAATTATTTGAACTAAAACTAGTAACTCCATTACCACTGTCGCCATTTTGATCTCCGTTTTGGCTCCCACCAAAGAAATCTTCAGAAAGACCAAAAGCTGTTAGATTTTGTTGTCGACTTGAGCCACTTAGGCCTAGGCTAGCTGCTGGCAGCCTAGGAGCAATATTTATCTTATATGCCTGCCTCGCCATTTCAAGCCTTGAGACGATGTTCTTTAGATCTGGACTGTTAGAATTAAACTCTGTGAAAACTTTGTTTAATATAGTATCCTGGAATGCTTCCCACCATTTTCCAGTGACCTCAGATGGTTGTGGAATCGAATGCTTCCATACATCAGGAATTGAATGAGTTACAGACAGATTTTTTGTTGTAATTGTGTCCGCACACGAAGAGAGTAAAATAGTGAATAGTAAAAGAATATTTTTCATGAGTTTTTAGTTGTTGATTCAACTATATTGGATTTTAATTAGAAACTAGATTATTATAAATTTTAGTTAAAACAGATCGTAATGATTCAATATCTTGCTCTGTAATCCCCTCTCGAAGTTGATCTCGAGTTAATTCCATTATAGGAATGGCTTGCAAAAATAATTCTTTTCCCTTATTACTTAGAACAACTCTCTTTACCCTATGATCTAACTGATCAGCAACTCTGACAACAAGGTTTTTTTTCTCTAAGGTGTCAATTATCTTCGTGACGCTTGTTTTATCTTTTAAACAATATTCCGATATTTCTTTATGTGACAAACCATCATTTTCCCAGATCGGACCTAATACTATCCACTGATCCATGGATATATCTAGCCCAGAGTTATGAGAATTTTGTACAAACTTTTTGGTTGATAACCTGTGCACCTGACCAATTAGCATACCAAGATTAATATCATTTCTTAGTTTATCATTCTTAATCATGAAACCAATTTAATAAATTAATAGTTGAATGTTCAACTATTAGATATACTTATTTATATAATCATAAACATTAAATTTTCTTTTACATCCATTATAATTCATGTAACGAATTTTCCCATAAATAGGCCTTTCAAACCAGGCTCTATCATGTATTCCTCCTATGCTCCATGCTATACCAGTATATCCGTTAGGGTCTCTACCATCAATCTGATACTTATCATTGAGGTTTATTGCTGTTTGTTGAGCTATTTCTGGATTGGGACTCCATTCTAATATTTTTTTTGCCCAATACATTCTCATAAATCCATGCATTTTACCTTTGATTTTCATCTCATTCTGAGCTGCATTCCATAGAGGATCATGTGTTTCTCCCGCTTCAAACTGTTCACACGGATATATATATTCTCTTTCATCATTTCTATGCTCATTTAAAGTCTTTTGGGCCCAAACATGAAATCCCCCAAAAAAATCATAATCTTTTTCATAGTGACAAAAATTATCTGCAAGCTCTCTTCTAACTATCATTTCTTCTAAAAACGCCTTTTTATCTTCAGATTGTAAGTCTGATTTACTTATTTCTAGTGCTACTCTCTGTGGCGAAATATGACCATGGTGAAAATATGGACTCAAATTAGATAATTTATTAATTGTAGGATCATTTCTGCCGCTATGATACCCCTCTAGTGAGGTCTTTAATCTTTCCAATAATTCCATAGCCTTCTTTTCACCTGGCTCAATCCAGTCTAATGGTTTTATTTTAAGATTTAACTTTAGACTATCTGTTATATTATTCCACTTGATATCATGCTTTTTTGTTTTTTGAACTATCGGATGTTTTTTAATTTTTGGAAATTCTATTAAATACTCCGGCATTTGTTTTTTTATTTTTGGTCGAATAGTGTATGCTGCAAATTCTTTTTTATCCGAAGTTTCCCACACTGGTATAATATTATGAGTATCAACCTGAGTAATTGGAATCGATATTCTGTTAGTAACTTTTTTTAATCTCCTCTTATAAACTTTTAATGGACTAAAATCTGTAACCAAATGACCAACTTTATTTAATTCTATAAACTTTGGTAACTCAATATGGCAGCGACCCCTAATAAGATAAAATTGAATCTGAAGCTGATTAAGCCTTTCTTGAGTTTCTCTTAAGCCATCTAGTAAAAATTGGTACTGTCTTATGTTAGCATCCTTGTATAAGCCATAATAATGAAAACAAACGAGTAGAGGGACTCCATGTTTTAATGCAATGTTTTGTGCCTTTAATAGAGCCCAATTATCATTGACTCTCTTATCACGAACCATCCAATATAGAACGCAATTTCCTTTAAAACTGGAAGCTCTAAACTTCCTGCTTCTATTTAATGAAGCATCCATAATTTGAAATATAATTAGGGGATTAGACTAATTGGTCTAGTTCTCTGTATTTAATAAAAGTTTTTTTAATCACGTCTGATATATCTGGTAACAGCTCAATCCCTAGTCCACCAAAAACAATATCTATTTTTAATTTTTCAGCAGTTTTACATATAGACTTTACTTGGTCTGCGGTTTTCTTGATATTATTACCAACTACTGACATACAACACTGAATATTGCATAGGTAAAATAAAATCAGATCAACTTTTTTCTTTGAGATTACTCCTTCGAGGTCACCCAGCTCAGCATGTGAACCAGTATTAAAAACATTGTAACCTCTATGTCTTAAGATAATCTCAGACATAACAACTCCAAGATCTGGAAGATTATCTTCAAAGTTCACACAGAGCGCGGATAAACCGTTGAACTCTCCATTAGGCTTATCAGCATTGAGAATTTCCGTAGCTCGTGTGATAATTTTTCTACTAATAAATGCTTCCGCATTAGTTATATAATCTTGACGCCGAGCTTTTTCAACAATCATAATCCCTGGATCAATAATTTCATCACATAAAATATCCACACCTACATTGTTCATATATGACCCTGTGATAATTGTTTGAACAGTCGCCTCATCAGACCCTAGACTCGCATCAGCTAATTTGAAGCTAAGATCAGAAAACTTATTTTTTTTTATTAGTTCAAAGATTTTTTTGTGTTCGAAGTTTGCAAGAGAAACGCCAGAGTTTTTAGAAGCTTTTTTATTGCTTCGATAATAATCTCGGATGTTTTGCATGGTAAATTTTCTGTGCCCGCCAGCTGTTTTGTGGCAGTCTATTGTACCATTATCTGTCCACCTCTTAAGCGTTGAAATATTGATACCTAAAATGTCGGATACTTCTTTTGAGTTAAGATATTTCATGCCTGATTGTAATATAAATACAGACAAAAGTTAAAGTATTATTTGAGCGTTTTGAACTTTTATTTATAATGCTAAATATATTTGAATTCTTTTACTAAACAATCTTATCATTTAATTCTCTGGAGATTAAAAAATGAAAATATACGTGTATTTATTTATTATTATTTTTTCCTTAAGTATTCCTATCAAAGCCGGTGAATTAAAAGAAAAAAGCGTAATCCCTTACAGAGTATGGGACTCTGATACTTGTAATATCGGTCAGGCTGAAGTTTGGTTTCAAAATTGGGTAGACTATACAAGGCTTTTCATAAAGTCAATAAAAGACACCTCTATTATTAATAAACATCCGTACGCTAAGACCGACTTTAAAAAGTCCTATTTAAATGCCAAAGATTTTACAAAGCTCAATTACGTACAACTGCTTGGCAATATTAAATGGTTTGAAAATCAAAACTGGAATGACGGAAAAGTCAATCAATTTGAGTGGTACATTGATCGTGATCAGAACTGGTATTATAAAAATAAGAAGCTCATAGGTTCAGCAAAGATTCAATCAGACACACTATATTTAGTTATTAAAGACTATAATCAAACCATCATCGAGCTAAAGGCTAAAGCAAGAAAGTTCAAATGAACGATATCAAAAAAACCATTTTTATAACAATTTATTTTAACTCGCTATTTTTGTGGTTGAAAGACCACCATCAAGATTAATAATTGAACCAGTTATCCAACTATTCTCATCAATGATTAATTGTTTTGCAATATTCACAACTGATTCTGGGGTTCCGATTCGGCCTAGACTGTGCATTTTTTTTGACATTTCTAGGGACATGGGATTAGAAATAATGTTAGAAGATAATGATGATTCAACTAAACCAAGAGCTAATGCATTAACACGAATATTGTTTTTCGCGTATGTTGCAGCTGCTGAACGTACTAACCCTTCTAAGCCTCCCTTAGCCGCTGAAATTGCCTCGTGATTTACCATCCCAATATTTGCAGCTGCTGATGAGAAAAACAGTATGTTACCACCATGTTTTCTCATTAGGGGGATAGTCTCCTTAAGTATAAAAAAACTGGAACGAAGATTAATGTCAATGGTATTGTCAAAATCTTCTTCTGCTGTTAAATGCGCTGGCCTTAAAAAAATAGAACCTAGACAATTTACTACTGCATCGAGATGATCAAATTCTTGCTTGATTACTTCATACAAGCCAGAGACCGATTTTTCCCCTTTATACTTCCAATGAATGCAACCATCAATATTTTTCGAATTAGATTGATTTGTCGTATAAATAATTTTTGCATCTATATCGCTAAGTGCATTAACAATAGAAGAACCAATCGAGCCTGAACCATTTACTATTAAAATATTCATATTTTCATAGAGCGAGGCCCCGTCAGGA
>Ga0207961_1000043_pt1 | contig 32089 bp, 28 predicted proteins | sample Knorr_S7_td_250__FD_185596 | JGI IMG/M metagenome (GOLD analysis project Ga0207961, IMG submission 185596) | Marine microbial communities from Southern Atlantic Ocean transect - Knorr_S7_td_250_ad_252m_LV_B (SPAdes) (version 2) | ecosystem: Environmental > Aquatic > Marine > Oceanic | place... | reverse complement strand
TCAAAAATACAATCAATACATGATGTGGTAAACTCAAATCCAATTTGCACAGCCGAGGTATTCTTTCAGTTCCGCATCTCCAAAATTCAGAGCATTTCTTCCCTTTTGAATCCATTTAACGGATAAATCCTTATTGAGAATAACGATCGCAGGCATAATTTCTTTTGGTGATAGAATTAAGTCCAGTTCTTTTGCGATAGAAAATTTTTGATCAGCAATGAACGGGAAAGGGAAGTCAGTATTGAATTTTACTTCCTGCACTGCTTCGTTGCTACCAGGGGATAATACCAGAAAACTGGCATTACATTTTTCGAAATCACTCAGTTGCTCTTTAATTCTTTGCAATTGCTGCCGACAGACCGGACACCAGGTTGCTTTTATGGAAATGACAACCATGGTGTGCGTTTTTGCCAATGCTGCGACATCAACCTTAATCCCTTTAGACGATGTGACTGTTGCTGGAAAATAAATTTCCTTTTGGGTTGAATCCGTCTCAAGATTTGATCCAAATACAATACCAAAAAATAATATTACGCTGAATTTCATTTTGTGTGTAAAAATGCCCTTATTAATACTATTTGACCAAGAGCATTTTTACCGTCTTAAAATAATTTCCATTGGATATCTGGGCAATATAAATACCGCTGGGATAATTAGTCCCATCCCATTCCACGCTGTGTTCCCCAATGGACAATGTTTCACTGACCAGTGTTATTAATTCGGTACCATTAATATCATAGACTTTTACACATACAAATTCGGATGTGGGGATAGAGAAATTTATCTTAGTCACTGGATTAAAAGGATTGGGATAGTTATAGGAAAGATTATAATGACCAAATAATATTTCTGTTGAAACCACGTTAAGTGGGCTAGAGTTCACATAAATCTCGTATTGCTGGATATCCGTCTGTCCCGTACCATAAACCACTTCATTACCCAATTCAAAATCGGCAAAATATTCATTAGGATCCAACATGCCTTGAGTGACCAAGTAATTTACAAAATGGTGAATTCCCAACACACCACTGTATTGGGGAACAGCTGATACAAATGCGAAATAGGTCCATGAGTCCCAATTGGCTTGGTAAAGATAATAATCGAAACCATCAAAATTAACTGTACTGATAATATTTCCCGCAGGACCAATAAGATTGCTATCCATCCAGATCATTACTTCGGTCGTAATTCCTGTTTCAGATGACATTGAATCAATAGTTACCCAGAATTCAAAGGCCAAATTATAAGATCCTGTAGCAACCATATCCAAATCATAGACCACATAAAATTCATCCAGGTTTTGAATTTTGATCGGCAGTGCCTCATTTGTGGAACTGCTGCTCCACGGTTTTTTGCCAAAAATTACTTCCGGGTATGCCTTGACATCCGAGTTGCCAATAGGCCAATCCCAATTCCAGCCAAAATCTACATCATTGCCAGTTCCAGTACGATAGATACACTGGGTAAAATCAGTAATGCTGCCTTGGCCCCAGACATTATTCTCCACTATATAACTCCCAGTTAAAAACTGAGACCAGCCATTACAGTTAAATGTTGTATCTTGGGCCCTAGAGATTACCGCTGTAAATAATAATACAATTGCTACTTTCATTAATTTTTCTTACCGACTATAAACCTGGGGAAAAATTGACCAGTTGTTTTTATGTAATCTGCATACGCAGAACCAAATTTATCAATCATATGCTTTTCCTCTTTCTGGACGTGCCAAACCCAAAATATATGGATCGGGATCACAAAAACTATCAGCAACCAGGACTTATAAGTCATAGCCATGATTCCGGTTCCGCTCCAAATAAAAGCTGCATAAATAGGATGCCGTACAAATTGATAAGGACCTTTAGTAATCAAGGTCTTGGCTCTAACAGAAGGTGGTAAAATAATATGGCTCCATACGAGTAATACTGCTGCATCAATACTAAAAAGTAGAATCAAAACCCATCGAAATATTGGCGCAATATGCATTTCTGGAATAGATACCCAGGTGCTGATCTGTAATGCTACAACCCACAGCAATACAGTCGTTAATACACCAGTGGGTCCAGAACCAAATATATTATTATATCTGTCAGACATTTATTTGAAATTAGCAGTTTTATTATAGATAACATTGCCGCTTTTGACAATCACAAACAATAATACTTTATTTGCAAGTATATATTCGTTACAATCAAAATGATAACTGAATGATAAGTAATTAATTTATGGCTGTTAAACAAATTACTGATATACCTGGCCCCAATTCTATAGCATTATTAGAACGTAGAAAGAAAAGTGTAGCAAAGGGCCACGGCTCAGTATGTGATATATTTATTCAAAAAGCGGAAAGTGCTCTGCTTACAGATGTAGATGGGAATGTATTTATTGATTTTGCTGGTGGTATAGGTTCTATGAACGTCGGTCATATGCACCCTAAAGTGATAGCTGCAGCAGAAAAACAACTGCAGAAATATATCCATACCTGCTTTACGGTAGCTCCATACGAGGGCTATATAAAACTTGCTGAAAGATTATCTAATAAAGCACCAATAAATAGTTTCTGCAAAGCGGTTTTTTTTAATTCAGGAGCAGAGGCTGTGGAAAATGCGGTAAAAATTTCCAAAACTTATACTGGGCGGGAAGGTGTATTAGTATTTACTGATGCATTTCACGGTCGAACATTGATGACTATGACAATGACTTATAAAGATGAACCCTATAAAAAAGGTTTTGGACCCTTTGCTCCACAGGTACACCGTTTACCCTTCCCAAGCAATGAACAAGAATTAACATTTGAAAGTATTGATTTTGAACCAAAGAGCATTGCCTGTGCTGTAATTGAACCGGTTATTGGCGAAGGAGGTTTTATTCCCGCAACTAAGGCCGGAATGATTAATCTAAGCAATTTTTGTAAAGATAATGGTATCGTGCTAGTAGATGATGAGATACAGACAGGATTTGGGAGAACGGGAACATTATTTGCTATAGAACAATTCGACATCGAACCAGACTTGATTACAGTAGCAAAGTCTATCGCGGGAGGGTTCCCTTTGAGTGGTGTTATTGGCAAAGAAGATATTATGGATAGCGTTAATGCAGGAGGTATTGGTGGCACATATGGCGGAAACCCTGTGTCCTGCGCGGCAGCTTTGTCAGTTCTGGATATTATGGAAAAAGAACAAATCCCAATTCGAGCGCGACAAATTGGACAGCAAACAAGAACTTTAGTTCAGTCCGTAATGGCTGATTGTCCTTGGATAAAAGAAGTTCGCGGAATAGGTGCAATGATCGGGATTGTTATTATTGATCCAGATTCAGGTAAACCAGATAAACTACGGACTGGACGTATACACCAGTATGCCCTGCAGCACGGACTGATTATGATCACTGCAGGTACTTATGGAAATGTAATAAGGACCTTGATGCCGCTGATTATTGATGACCATACTCTTGCAGAAGGATTAAGTATTTTATTAAATGCATTAAAAAAAGCATAATAATTATCCTCAATTAGAATTATTTGTTTATTGAATAAGTTTTTTCCCTAAGAACAGGATTACAAGGTATAAGATATTTAATTTACCAAGTCCAATACGAATGAATTGGTTATTTTTTAGTGCATTTTATAACGAGACTTCTAGATTTTAGGTAAATCAAATGTTTCGTTAAAAATGGCGGTAAAAAATTACAGAAAACGTAGTCTTGTGGTGTAAATCCTACTTCATCCAACAACGAAAATAACTGATTTTTTGAAAACTTGTGTTTGTGGGGATTCTCAAATTTTAATCTGAGAAAAAAATAAAGTATTTGCAGAATAGTGATGTCACCCCGGATTCTTTCCTGCGGTATTGCAATCACAAAAGTACCCCCGTCCTTTAACATTCCTCTGATATCTAACAAAAAATCTTTTGGGTCGTCCACATGTTCCAAAACATGTGAATTTATTATAATATCAAAAAACGATGAGTACTTCTCGAAAAATTCCTCGGTAATCACTTCCGCTTTTATACCCTTTCTTTTACAAACGGCTATAGCTGTAGTATTTATGTCCGCACCCATTACATTACATCCATAGGCCTGTTTTACAAATGAAGCATGCCGGCCAGTGTTGCAGCCATAATCGAGAACATTACTATTTTTATCTGCAGCGGCAAACTTGACTATGCTATCGTTTTCGTATTTCCCGAAACGCAGAATGTTTGTGCAAATCCAAACCGAGAAATCCATGAGCTTGGGATAAAAACGATCATATGGCAAAGCTTTATTCATATCTGTAGATACGCCAAGTTATTTTAATATAAGTCTTTTGATTTATATCTTGTCAATATGGATTCTTATACCGGACAAACCATCAAATGCATTATCAATTTGAAGCGGATTTATTGAATAATGAATCACGCAATCACCCCGTCCTTTATTCCGCCTGCTGATGGTGACTTTCAGTTTATCCACTAACCACGTATAAGAAAAGCCAAGACCTGATGCTTCCTGATTATAATCTAAACCATACTTGCGAACATAAATATCTCGTAACGCTTCTGTGTTTTCATAATTATTGGAAGAGATTAGCTTTATTTCTGATAGTTGATAATCAACATAACTCATATGCACCGCGAAGGGTTCTTCAATGCCATTTACAATATACCAATAATTGGGTTGCGTGTAGCTAAACCCAGGATAACGATACCAACTTAACTGACCATTATCAATTAACTGATCTCTTTTCTCATTCACAGTAAGCAAGTGATCACCAAAATTGAATGTCAAAAAATTTCCATCCGACAAAGTTGATCGTACCGCTGGTGATTCTTCCGCGGGAAGAATAACAGTCATACAAATAATTAATAGAGTAAGAATTGGTAGAGGTGCTAACATCATGGAAATCTAGGGCTAATTGCCGAAATATTAGAGTAGTAGATAATAAAGGTTAAATGATACCAGACACTACTTTATTGAGCATCAGTAAATAAAATATGCATTGTGAAATTTTCCAGCGGTTCACGTACCCACCAGAATCCTTTCCTTTTCTTTTGCGGTTCAGAAAAATTGTAATAATAAAATGTAAGGCGCATATATTTTGGCTTTTCGGATAATTGTCTTTCCTGTCCCAAAAGTGCTAGCACTTTATTATTCCCTTGTCTCAAAGCTCGTAAAAACCGGGCAAACCAGTAGCTATGTCCCAGATATCTGGTAATATGGGTTTGAATATTATCTAAAATCTGCTGCCTTTCCCCAATATCCATGGAATTCAGGTTTTGCAGTTCGGGTGCGGTTAAAAACTGATCTAGACGCAACTCACCCAATTTCATATCACCCTTAGTCATAACCTCAAGAAAACGTTTATACATTAAAAGAGAAAATTGTGCATCCATTAATCTCTCGATATACAGTGCTTCAAACCACATTTGCCAATCCAGTCGTGGCATGTGTGGGAAAAATAATCTTGGTCGCATTTGCAAAGATACGGGTTTGTACTCAAATTCATAAGGGATCCAATTTTCTCCATCAGAACTATGTGCTATGATGATTTCTGGACGTTTGGTAGTCATTACCCGAAAAAGACCATAGGAATTCATAGACCGAGAATATACCGCAGAACGGATCAAGGATTGTGTCAGTCCTGAATAGGAAATACCCGAGCCTGTATTGTTTGATCTGTTACCCTGCAGATCCAGCCATAGGTAATAGCAACCAGTCCAAACAAAAATAAACAGTACGAATGCGGCTAAAGTAGATTGCAAACGGCTGGTTAGACCAATGCGAAAATTTTCACTATTTTTTGGTTTAAATAATTTTTTTATGGATGCCGGGACAGACTGGTCATCTAGCAATGTTAAGCATAGTATTATCGTTAGCAAATTAAAGAAACCGTAGTTTCCAGTAATGATGATCATCACCTGTAAAAATATGAGTCCAAAAAAGGCAATGTTTTTTAATCGACGTGGTAGGAAAATAAAAAAAGGCAGAATCAGTTCAACAGCGTAGGTAATAACCAGTGCTAATTTATGGAACCATTGGGGCAACCAATGAAAATACCAGCTGATCCAAGACGGAATTGGCTGGGTCCAATAGTGATAATTCAATGCAGTAAGATCCAGCCAGGTATTTGTATCTCCTGAACCAAAATAGGTGAATTTTACGACACCAGATTCGAAAATTAACTTAAACAGCAATAGCCATAACAACCATCGTCCTATGGCATTAGGCTCAGTGAAATGAGAATACTTTGCACCCAACTTCCAGGGTAAATAAAATACTGAGAGCAACATAGTTTCCAACAATAATAAATCCCATTGAAAATTGAGAAAGGGCGTGGCAACCACTTGTAGTGAAAGATAACAACTCCAACTCACCAGCACTGCGATGGGTGAAAACAAACCAAGAATCAACAATAACGCGGATAAACAACCAGTAATAAACAATGTCGCCATACCGGTGGTCACTGGAAAAAACCACAACCAGGTAGGTTTTTCCAGCAATTGTGATACTGCCGATGACCCGTTTCCATTGTTCAAACGTACTTGGTCAAGATTTTCGTTAAAAGGAATAATACCTTCCGGCCCAAACAAACCTGCTGATTGCACCCATAGAGAAATGAAAGCTATCAAAATAGTCATACCTAAAAGCCGGCCATAGAACCAGGCGCTAGTACGATAAGTAGGCAACACAAAACTCTTACCCCAGAAAACGCGCACTAATCGCGCAAAGGCCTTTCTATTATTAGCTACAAATTGATACCCCCATTCTGACAAAAGAGCAAACCAACGAAATCGTTCATAAGCCCAATTGGCCCAACCTCGCCATGGATACTCCGCATAAAATCGATATACAGCAGCGGCAGCACGATAAGATTTTCCCGTTGGCGTAAAAAGGTAAACCGCTGAAGCATAGTTTTCTATTGGAGCCTGAGGCCATTTCTTATGGAGTGACTGGTAAGGAATTAAGTCTACCTTATTTTCCCTGTGAGAACCAAAGCGCTGGACGCATAATCGACAGAAATTACATTCCCCATCCCATACTAATATTGGTCTGGGGGGTTTGAATACTACTGAATTATCAGCCAAGATGATTTAACTAGTAGCAATGAGTTATTGCAAAGTAATGCCTAAATCGCTTTCAATCATTGCCGTAGTATTTGGCAATTCTTGAAGTACCAGAATCATTCAGGTAATAGATCCATTTACCATATTTTCTTGACACCCCATCCTGTGTGATATCTTTGTACGATCCCTCAATCTGTTCCTGACCATTCGCATACCATTTTTTCCAGGGCCCGTGGATAATACCGTTTCGATAAGTTTCTACAGCTAGGTTTTCACCATTCCAATGCCAATACAACCAGCCGCCCTCCTTCTTACCAGCAAAATAATACCCTTCTTTCCATGCCTGTCCACTTTCGTACCAGCTTTTCCATAAATCGCTTTTTATTCCGTTTTTATAATGCCCTTCATGCTCTTTTTGACCGTTACTGTACCAGGTTGTCCAGATACCATTTCTCTTACCGCGTTCAAATCTTCCTTCTAAACTGATATCACCATTCTCATTTACATTAATAACTCTGCCAGTATATGGCTTGCTGTCTAGCGGCTGGTAATAAAAACCATCTCTTTTTTGAAGATTATTAATTTTCACTGCAAACTGAGCACTAATTAAAGAAATAAAAATTAAAAACCCAGCGAGTCTGAAATGATCCATTATATATTACCGGAAAAATCGATAACTGCTTATCGATTAAATTAAACTATTTCGCAACCCATTTTTCAGTTTGATTTGCCCAATTAATTTCATGGAAAGTATTATTGTCATTTGGCATATCTGATACAAATCGCGTATACATTACGCCCGTTTTGCGATTGAGCACCATCATTGCATTGGAACTTCCATAAGTACCAACATATTCGAAATCATTTTCCTCTTTGACAACAGTCTGTCCCATGAAAACTAAAGCACAAACTATTAATGATAAACCAGTGATTATACCTATGATGTATTCTTTCATTGTAACCTCCTATTTACTAATCTAGAACAGAATCCTGGGAACGTTCCTTCATTTGTTCATACCAACGTTTCACAACTTTAAACAACTCCCATTCGTCAAGTCCTTCAACACTAAAATATTTATTCTTGAAGGTATCGTAAAAATCTTTATTAATGAAGTAGTCCCAATCCTGCATTACTATGGTATTTGTATTTTTTGTAGCAACTATAATTCCCTCGGCCCAAATATCTAAGATGATACACCGCAACGCATTTTCAGTGATATCCGGCCATTCCATATCAAGTAACTTGGCTAGGATATCCGCTTTTACTTTATACAACAGTGCGCTCATTTGTATAGGAATCATCATATCTTCATCAAAAACCCGCTTTAACCAGGAAACTATACCATCGAATCCCATTTGAGAAAAACCGTTAACAACAAAACCTGGGGGCAGGGTATTAATAAAGTATTCAGGAGGGTTGGGATTACGCACCAGTTTCCCTTTATATTTAATATATAATGGGTCTTCTGGATCTAACCATCTGGAATCAAATACAACCATATTACTTATTTCGATTTGAAAATTATCAGACATTGAAATACATAAAATCCTATCGATATTCTACCGTATTTCCTTCAGAATCTGTTTTTACGATCCAGAGTTTGGTATATCCTTCACCAAAAGAATCCGTAGAACCGACAACCATAAATCCACCATCGTAAGCTTCAACTACACCATATGCCTTATCATCCTGGTCCCCACCATGTTTCTTATTCCATAAAATTTGGCCATTATTAACATCTACACCCCAAATTCTGTATTTAAAAGGATTCCCTGAACTACTACGACTATATCCGACAGCTACAACAACATCTTCATTCTCTGTAAGTGTCAGCGATATGCCTGCATCATAATTATTATTTCCGTGGCTTGACTGCCATAGAATGGTGCCGGAAGATGAGATACGCATTATCCAGAGTTCCAGATTCGTTTGCGATAATGATTTCTTACCAACAGCCACATAACTATCATCAGAAAGTTTTATAATATCCTGGGCTTCATCCCAGTAATTACCACCCAATTCATGGGACCATTCTATATTTCCACTATGATCTGTTTTCACAACCCAGAAATGATCATAAAATTCAAAATTACGATCATGAAGTTTATTGCCTGCTAATACAAATCCACCATCGTCTGCTTGAACAACGCCCCAAAAATTATCCATAGGAGAATTTGCAATCCCATAACGCTTCACCCATTGGATATCGCCTCCTTCTGACATGCGAAGGATATAGGCTTGTCCTTTCTGTGCATGTCCTCCTGTACCAGGATCTCCACCTACACCTCCAACGACAATATAGTCACCTGCAACTGTCTCAATAACGTCTTCAACATAGTGCCTATTAGAATATGGTAGTTTATAATTCCATTCCATTCCCCCTGTTGGATCTGTTTTGAAGATATATTCACCGCCTCCTATAATCAATCCACCATCAGATGTATGATTTACGGCATTACCCCTACTCAGGCCTGATAAATCGCTATATACTTGGTTCCACAATTCATTACCTAATTCATCAAATTTTATTAGCCACGCTTTATTTGAGTTTTTTCCTGAAATGATATAGGTGCAATTTTCTGCATGTATAATATCATAACCTGCTGTATTGACAGGCTCATTATAAGTGATAACATATTGTGAATTAATTCCACAGTTGTCTAGTGCGGAAGGGGAATCATCACAGGAACCCACTAAGACGACCACTAAACTGATCACTAAGCATTGCTTGCAATGTTTATTGATTTTTCTCAAAAACAGTAATCTCAGGTTATTTATAGGCACAGTAGTAATTAACAATTACATGAAACTATAAAATAACGATATAAAAAATAAGAAATCGATACACCCTATAATTTAAAATTATACTTCACCGTTCGCACCTATAGTAAAACATTTATTCTTCCTTGTAGAATTCCATGATTTCCTGCGCATATTTGGGTAATAGATCGTTTGGCATGGGTAATACAAGATTATACTGCACTATTTTCCAATCTTGATCCACCAATTTCAACACACCAGTTCCTCTCAGCTCACCATATTTATCATTCATTACTAATTCATCAAACCAACAGGTCTGGTCATCTTCAGAGAAATATATATTTCTTTCCGTCATATGGTAGGTCCAACCTTTACCAGTTTCAAAGCGGGCCAAACCATATTCTTGAAATGCATTCTTTTCCCAGCGTTCACCAATATCTGTACCGAAGAAGATCGCGTCCGCTGCAAACAGATCAAAATATTCAGGTCCCCTGGCCTCCGCAGCATATAAATGCAGATTATTTAAGACGCTCGTAACAGCTTGATCAGGGCCGGTATTCTGGCAACAGAATATTAGGGATAGAACTAAAACGAATAAGATTCTTTGCATTTTTAATCCTTTATTTATTGCGAGATAAGGTTTAATTAGATTTAGCTGTAAGTGGTTTCACTTTTGGTATTTCAAATTACATGAAATGTGGTCATATTACTTTTTATATATTTAGCGAAAATGTGGAAGAATGCAATTACCTGAAATACCTGATAAGATCCCTGTAAAAAAGCGAAAAATACTGGGGCCCATGGCCAGGTTTCTACTCAATAAACATAATTGGAGTATTGTTGGCGAAATACCAAACATGAAAAAAATGATCCTCATTGGTGCACCACACACAGCCTACAGAGATGCCTGGTTTGGTTTGCTTGCCGTCCTGGCTCTTGATTTAAAGGTAAAATTTTTTGGTGCAAAATGGGTTTTTTCACGGCTGCCTAGTCCTATTACATTTTCGAGAAATCTGGACCACTTGGGTATGCCTTGGCCGCTGGGTTGGTTGCAAAAATATATGCTTGTACGACTTGGAGGCATACCAGTTCATCGCGAAGAAAACAAAGGTATGATTGAAAGCGTTAAAGACATATTGAAAAGTTTGGATAGTTTCATATTACTTCTTGCTCCAGAAGGAGGTATTGAACGTGTGGAAAATTTCAGAAGTGGTTTTTATTACTTAGCAAAAAATTTAGATGTACCCTATGTACCAATAGCATTTGATTATAAAAACAGACAGTTTAAGATACACCCTTTCAAAATAGTGTCAGATTCTTTCGAAAAAGATAACCAAGAAATAAAATATATTTTTGACGGCGTAGAAGGACACTATAGAACTTTCAGAGCTTAACACTCCTCAATTATTTCTTAATTTTACAGCAGCATGGATCAAAGACCACGCTCTGAACTATTGAAATTTATTAATTATCTAATCTGGTATTTATTGTGATGATAAATAGCCATTTTCTATTCTTTCTTCTGATACCGATCACAACCTTCTCTCAACGCTTGGTTATACAAGATCTGCAGACAAAATATCCGTTAAAAGGTGTAAATATCTATTCAGCAAATCATGGCACAACAACAGATACAAATGGTGTTTGCAACCTAAAGGTGTTTCTAATGAGAGATGAAATAACGATCTCCCACATTGGTTATATGCCAATCAAGATTACTAAAAAAGATTATCCTGACACTCTTTATTTGCAGGCAACTAATGTACCAATCAAAGGTGTAAGTGTGATCAGTTTTAAATCTAAAAAAGAAAGAAAGCGCTATAATAAACTTGAACGCGATGTTATTAGGGTATACCCCTACGCTGTTTTAATTGGCAGACTACTCCAAGAATATTCAGCAGTGTTGGATGGTATCACCGAACTATCCTTTTTCAAACGAAGGAAAGAAAAGAAAAAAGTATTTACAGCCATTGAAGGGCAATTAATTACAACTTATGGGAAACAGGTACGAAGACTTACGAAAAACCAGGGGCGGATACTTATCAAGCTGGTGGACAGGGAAACAAATTTCACTTCGCACCAGATTATAAAAGATTTTAGAGGGTTTTTTATCGCTGGATTCTGGCAGCTTACTGCCCGCTTATTTGGTCATAATCTAAAGTCTAATTATAATCCGGAAATTGGTGAAGATAAATTAATTGAACATATCCTGAATACTATGACAGGGAAATAAATGGAATTATCTAGGGACTTTTGCCTTGATCAATAACAATTTGATCACAAATTGCCTGACACATATCTTTTACTTTTTCTTTGATCTCTACAAGCGAAGAGTTAATAATTATTCTGCCATCTTCATAGAGAATATTTTCCAGCGGCACACCCAACCAAAGGTCTCCCATAGAACCCCGAATTTGGTATTCAAGAAAATCCGAATTGGTTATTCTATAAATTACAAATTTTAGATAACCCGTGTATTTTTCGGCAGCTATTTCCGGCTCTACAGTTAATAATTCCCAATTAAGATGTAAAGCAACATTCTTTCCAGGATGATAACCGTGGTTCGTGCAGTTTTCGATGTAAGCATAACTAATTCCAATAGGTAATGATTCATCCATAATCAACTTTATCGCATAATTGATTTCATCAATTTCACCAGCGGTTAAATGGTAGGCAATAGGTTCTTGCGGAGCATTTATACAAACAATCTTACTAAAACCTCGGTAAAGGAGTGTATCAATTTGATAATCATTCTGTCCTAGTAAAAATCCGCAATAAACTATTAAAGGCGTGAAAATTTTCATTTGATCAATCCATGGTTAATTCGTCAGATAAAGGCAACACTTCCCCTTTTTTTATTTTCTTGTTGATCTCGTATTCACGAATGAGTAAACCAAACAAAATCACACCAATGACATATAGAGCTGCGGTTATCAAAAAGATCTCATAATAGCGAAACTCTAATAACCGTAACCACTCAAACACTTTCGCGCTAACAAACCAGGAAGCGCTCCACAAACTGGAACTCAAAGCACTAATGAGTTCTTGGTTCTTTTTACCAACATAATTCATTAATAGCTCATTAGCAGCGGGATGAGCCATATGCATTAGTGGCTGTCGCAGAATGAAGGCAATTACAGCGATTACAATAGCAAAAGAAAATTCAGCATAGAGTTCCATGATGGCCATGAAGATGAGGCAGCATATGGCCAGTGATTGTACCACAACGATCGTCATCCAGTAACCATATTTCTTTCGCAGAAAGGGTACCAACAAAGAAAAAATAAATACCAGGAATGAGGTAATACTGCCTAGTAGACTGAAATTACTGGATGTCAAACCAAATACAGAGTTAAAAAATAGATTTACAAATGGTATGGTTAAACCGGCACCAATAGAAATCAGTATGAGTGGTGAGATTGCTTTGAAAATAAGGGACCAATCATAGGATTTACGTATCGAAAATAAATCGTCATTTCGTTTAGTATTTTCTTGTTCACCTTCAGTTATCCTTACTGCAAATAATATGGATGTAGCGCCCAATACTGTAATGATCCAGAGCGTACTTTGTTCATTAAATATTAGTGTCCAGGTCCCGATAACAAGGTAACCTACCCTATCCAACCCACTAATTAAAACACCGGAAAATATAGTCGCCAGGGACCAAGTTGCAGCACTCAACGAGAGTGCTTCAGTACTGTTCTCAGTAGTGGTGCTGCGAATAATAAACGGCAGTGAACAAACTCGCATGAGCATCATTCCGAAGCCCCAGAATATAAAAGCCAGCTGGATTAATGGCACCACTTGGTGCTGAACAGATTCAATAATCAAACCGCTGGTAATTGGTACAATCAAAGCAGCAAGGATAAAAAATGGTTTCAGTTTTTTACCACGGATATAGATTCCCAGTGGCAGAGCAAAGGCCAATGCACCGATAAAACGTAGCGAGTTAAACGATGCGATTTCGGGATCACTAAATCCCTGGTTGCGAAGAAAAATGTTTAATATCAGGATAAAGGCAACATGGATCAGATTTAGGGAGAATTCCAGCAAAATGAGCAGATGTATCACTCGAGGCAGATCACGATAACTGCGAAATATTTTACCCAGCATAACTACTTGTTTGGTATTTTATTAATGGCCCTTAGCTTCAATTGCTAGCACACTGCTGAAAACAATCCTGGCTGGTATCACTTATATTTAATTTTCAGGATTAATATAATTCCAGCAAATAATAATGTTACTGTATTGGCAAAAATAATGGGAATGTTCCTTAACAGAATACCGTAAAATAACCATAACAGTATCCCTACAGTCATTATTACATACATGATCAATGACAAACTTTTCGTATCCTTAGTCTTAATGGTCTTAACTGCCTGGGGGACATAGGCAAAAGTTGTACAAGCAGCAGCGATTAATCCAATAACAGTAACAGGATCCACGGATCAACTACTATATCACAAGTTAATAATTTAGTTTTAGTTAGCCTGTTAACTTTGAAGCGCAATTACGGCAGAATTTTGCATTCTCATTGAGCCCTTCTTCACCACATACAACACAACGCTTTAGTTTAGTACTTTTAGCAGCAAAAGTGATCTCAGATGTCACTATCCCTGTCGGGACAGCGATTATACTGTAACCAAGAACCATGATAAAAGAAGCAAGACCCTGTCCCAAACTCGTTTGCGGTACAACATCACCATATCCAACAGTAGTTAAAGTAACTACCGCCCAGTAGATACTGCGAGGAATACTATTAAATCCAGCATTTCCTGATTCAACCAAATACATAACTGAGCCCAGGATTATAACAATATTCATAACTAAAAAAAGCCAAATGAAAACTTTTCTGCGGCTGGCAATCATAGCGCGCATCAACAGATCGGCTTCACCCATAAATTGGACAAGTTTCAATACTCTAAAAATTCGCAGGACACGCAAAACACGAATAATGGCAAAAACCTCAGTTCCCGGCAAAAACAAACTCAGATAGGTAGGGAGAATTGCTAAAAAGTCAATTATACCAAAAAAACTAAAAATATAACTAAATGCTCTCCTGATACAGAAAATGCGAAGTAAATATTCCACAGTAAACATGATTGTGAATGTCCATTCAGCAATCCTGAAGATGTGGCCGTATTGCTGATTATACTCTACTACACTATCAAGCATAACAGTGATAATACTGAGTACTATTGAGACGATTAGAACAACATCAAAAAGCTTTCCCGCCTTAGTGTCTGTTCCAAAGATTATTATCTTTATCTTTTCTTTAAGCGTGCTCATAAAAGTTTTACACTACTAGTTAGACGTTTACTTCCATTATTATTTAATGCAATATGTTTGGTATTCACTTTTAGATTATTATTCCTTAAAAAGCAATTTCGGTTACTGGATATACTTTTCCAAATCATTATTGGACATTAATTTGAGCGCTTCAATAATGGCCACACTAAAAAAATATTCTTGAAATAGATTATAAACAAATAACCCCACTAAGGAGCAGGACTTTAAGTTTATGTAGTTAAAATCATATGAAAAGAATTAATTATTGGATCTTTAATGATTAAACACTCAAAGATTGGAATTTTTAGACTATGAAATTAATTTCATAATTACATGATGAATCGAACTCCAATGAAATCCATCTTCATTTCATTGATTACACTTTCATTAACTTTTTTCATAATATCATGCAGCAAGGAAGTATCTCTCAAAATGGAAGTAGGAGATCGGGAAACCCTTCATGAAGAAAAACGTCAACCTATTCCTGGCCCGCGGACTTGTTTTTGGATACGTGGTCCCGCCAGCAAAGATCCTTATATAAATATCGCCTATCCTGATGCTGGCGTTTATTATTGGAATGCCACCTTCACTGTCCCTGAAGGTGCCCGATTGTATCTCGAAGGTGTATTTCCCCATTCTAGATATATGTCACTAATTAGTTACGACGGCCGAGGCGCACCGATTGAGTCTTTGGCTGATTATCTCATTGTACCTGATGAGAATTCCATAAATCCTTTTGTACAAGGGGCAAATAGAACATTAATAAAAAGATCTTATAAAGTTGAGATTGTAAATATTTCTCCTCAGATAAGAAGAAACGAAGGAACTCGCTTAGAGCTTCAAACCGACGTTGAAGGTTCTGGCTTGCAAAAAGAAATTCATCACAGAAATTCTTTAAATGCAACACAATACGGACAAGGACAACAGTCAATTATCTATAGAATTTATGTCCCTGATAAAGGTAAAAATGAGTCGGGAGGGGTACCTTTACCCGAACCTGTTTTAATCTTGAAAAATAGGGAAGAATTAAGAGGATACGAAGCTTGTGAAATACTACATACTAACCAACCACCACAAATTTCCATCGACGCAGTAGGGTTGCCCATGAATGTTTACTCTGAACTTGTAAATCAACCTGGAAAACCAGCTACATGGCCTGCGACAGTACCGCCAACTTGGTATCTTCAATATGATAGAGATTTCCTTCTAGGCATTTATAATGGACAGCCGCCAAAATCTCGTAGAAAAAGCACTGGTGGCTTTTATCCAAATCTTGATAATAATTATGTAAGGACCATTATTAACCGTAAACATGGTAAAGTATTTGTTATGAGGGGAAAATTGCCAAACACTCCAAAAACCTATAATGGCGATGAATTCATGACCAAAGGAGAGTTGGTATATTGGTCTATTTGTTCTAATCAAGGTTTTGCAAATACCCGTGTGAATGATTGCCTTTTTGATGAACAGGTTCCTGTAAATAATAATGGTGAATATATTATTGTGGTTAGCCGAGAAGAAGACCGCCCTCGGAATGCGTATCCCGAATGTGGATTTGGCTGGTTACCAATGGCCGATGATGGTGATGGTGCTATTGATGAAGACGTAACGGTCATTCAGATTAGAAACATGTTGGCATCACCAGACTTTAAACATGCAATACAAAACGTAAATGAAATAGGTAAAGAAAAGCAGGTAATGGGGCCATATTTACCTGTTTCTTTTTATACTACAACAGGAGCATTTGAAATTATTTTCCCCTGCCTCAACTGATCAGATTCGTTTACTGAACGTTCAGTAAAATAACATATATAAACAAAAATTAACTCTGAGCCTGGAATAATTATAAATATTCCAACCAAAACTCAATCATCTTATTAAAGAGGTGAATTCTGGCTGGATCATCGGCAATACCATGTTTACGCATTGGGTAAAACATCATGTCGAACATGATATTTTCCTTTACAAGCTCATCAATGAAATGCCAAGAATTCTGCGGGTGTACGTTATCATCATAAGTGCCATGAACCAACAATAGACGACCATGAAGATTTTTTGCAGTTTTAACGAATGAAGTCCTTTCATAACCATTCGGATTATCTTGCGGCCTTTTCATGGCAAATTCTGCCCATTTTGTATCGTAATAGTGCCAATCGGTGACGGGTGCTACAGATATACCTGCTTTAAACTCCTTTGTATTGGTCATGGAGTTTAAAGTAAAACTTCCTCCTCCACTCCATCCCCAAATTCCAACACGGTTTGAATCCACATAAGTTTGTGATTTCAACCAGCGGACTCCATCTACGATATCAACAATTTCCGTAGGACCGGATACCATCAATGTAAGACGATTTTCCAATTTTTTGCTGATAGCCGTAGCATAGCGATGATCAAATCTCACAACCAGGTATCCTCTCTCCAGAAGCATATTATCAAAGAAGAGTGATGTTCCCTGCCAACGATTGTATACAGTAGGTGCAGATGGACCGCCATAAATATGAAAAATCAGAGGGTAATTCTTATTTGAATTAAAATTTCCCGGCTTCAAGATTTGTGCTGGCATGGGAAATCCGTCCATTGTGGGAATGGTAAATAATTCAGGTGTCTGTATATTAAGCCCTTCTAAAAGTTCCGGGCGTGGTTTAGAGATCACATGCAATTGCACACCATTTCTATCATACAGCGCAAGTTTCGGCAAAGTTGTGATATTAGAATACGTATCAAAATAATAGTTACCGTTTGGACTAAAACCAATTTTATGCACGCCATCATCTTTTGTAATACGTTCCATTGCCCTGCCATTAAATTGTATACGATAAAGGTGACGTTCTACAGATGACTTTTCCAATGCTGTGAAATACACATGACGATTTATTTCATCAATATTAACCACAGATTGTCGCAGCCAAAAAGGACCTCCGGATGATCGCAGTGCCCACGAACCTTTAGTAACCTGGTTTACCAGGTTTCCATCATTATCGAATCTATATAAATGTGCATAGCCGTCCCGCTCAGACTGCCATAGGAAATCCCCCGACTCAAGAAAATATAGATCATCATTAATGTTTACCCAGCCTTCATCGGTTTCTGTTAAAACTTGGCCGAGACTTTTTCCTGTTCTACGATCGATAAAAAATAGATTCAATTCAGTCTGGGCCCGGTTCATTGTTTGAACAGTAAACCGTTTATTATCCGGGTGCCATTTTACACGGCAAATATATTCGTAAGGGTCTAGTTTTACCCACTTGACCTTTGGATTAGAGATCTCCATGACACCTAACTTCACAATCGGATTATCTGTACCTGCTTTCGGATAGCGTTGAGTAATTAAACGTGGTTCCGCAGGCTTGAAATCCACATAGTGCATTTTAGTCACTAGTGATTCATCAGTCTGTAAAAATACAATTGCCTTTGAATCATCTGACCACCAGTAACCAATATCTTGGCGGCCAAAGATCTCTTCCCAGTAAACCCAGGAAACAGTGCCATTAAGAGTGGTTTCTGATCCATCATAAGTCATTCGCTTTTCGCGATTTCTTTCCAGATCAATAACATACAGATCATTTTCTCTTACAAAAGCCAACTTGGATCCATCCGGAGAAAAACGCGGCGATTTTTCAATTGTTTCCGTTTTGGTGATCCGGATGAATTCGGAGTTTTTCATATCCAGTATGAAAATATCGTTTTTATAAATATATAATGCTTGCATTCCATTGTGATTGAACGCAATGGGCCACATTAGAAATTTTGATGAATCTTTTTCCCCAAGATAGGTTTGCAAACTGAGAATAGCTTTTTCCCTATCAACTATAGTCTTGAGTTCACTGGGTTTCTGAGGGTCTAGTTTAAGAAACGTCCTTTCTTCTTTTGGCTGGCGAACATCAAATAGAATTGCTGTGTTATTATCCAACCAGTGATATCGATGGACCGCAGCGATCTCCCTTGCTTCATCAGAGTAGACCCATTCAACCGTAATTCTGTCACCTTTTTGGACACTATAAGTTGTCCCGAGTAAACAAAAAGTTATAATAAATAGGATTCTTAGATTCATGATCAATACAGTTGAGATTTTTGGAATTTATTCAGGTTTATTACCAGTCATTTGCCATCGCACCAGTTTTACGGGAATATTTCCTGCGTCATTAAAGGCCTGAAAAAAGTCTTTCATTATAAAAAGTTTGTCTTGTTCTTCTAATTGCTCGGCATATTCAGTAACTAGCTGTTCTATCAAATATTTCCCAGTTATATAGCAGGTGCCATAGCCAGGTTGACGAAGATAAAGGTGTTGTTCAAACTTTAGCAGATGGGGTTCCCGTTTCATCCAGCCACGGGGGGTCCATTTCACATGTACCTTTCCTGCGTCTGCCATGGTCATTTCATTAGCATGAGCGTACAATGATCCTAGGCCACGGGCAGCACGCTGAGCAAGCAAAATCCATACAATTTCCCTAGAGCGGGGGCTATCATCATACAGCCCTGCATGCATGAACATTTCTTCAACTCCAGTTGCAATTCCTTCATTTTTGTTATCAAAAATATTATAAAGCAATGGTCCACGGCGAATAGGACTTTCATGTGGCTCATCCCGCATCTGAGCCAAATCGAACCAGTGATAAAAATGAGAATAAAGCGGCACTGGATCATAGTGCATGCCAATTACAAAAAAATTACGCTGTTCCTCGGGTACAAATTCCCCCATGTGTTCCCGCAGTGCTGGCTCCATATTCGGCTTGATGTGCATGATTTCTTTTTCTCTTAAAAATCTCATAAAGCGCTGCACTCCCTTTTCAGTAAGTTGGGCAAATTCTTTTGGTGTGTTGGCTGCGACCATAGGTGGCAAGTCCTTGTTGCGTTGTTCTTCGAGTTTCAAGGATGTCCAGGCTCTATCCAGTTCCCGTTGCAATAGCTGAACTTCCTCTTCCCAGGTTAGGGGCACTAAATGAACGTTTTGCTGGTACCAGGTGTAATTATCCTTCCCAATTCCAGAAGGTCCAGTCTTAGTTGGGGCCTGTTCTTCCAACCAGATAATAAAATCTTCTGTAGCATTTTGCGCATTCTCTAATGCGGTACCAAGTTCAGATTGGGTTTTAGAATCTTGGATCATCTTGCCAAGTTTATCTAAGCTCAGTGTTTGGTTCCGAATATTTTCAATACCGGCTATCCAAAGTTCTTGAGCATTACCAGTGAGATTTTTCCGGGCCTGAACCAGCAATGGCGGAATAACATTAAGATCGCTGGTTAAACGTTTTTCCTCATCACTGTTAACAGGAAACTGGTATGTCCAGAGTTCTAATGTAGCGTGGTTGGTTGGTCCTTCGTGGGCTGGTACATCGCTCTGATACTCCCAAACTGTCTGGTAATAAGCTGGATCCCGGACCCAAGGCTGCAGTATCCGATAATTAAAGTCATAACCATTCATTTCAGCCCGCACAATATGCCAATCTACCTGATAGGGAATGGGCCAATCATCAATTTTTATCCGGTTCAATCTTTCTTCAAGTTCCTTGAAGCTTTTCTGATCCCTATCGAAACGATTAGCTGTGTAATCTGGGGCACCATTCAGCCTAGGTGGTTCTTCGAATTCCCGCCAGTCCCTAAATAGATCAACAAGGGCCTGGTATTGGTGGGGTTGACTGTCATTTATTTGTGAATACATTGAGGTTGCTCCCATAAGTAATACATAAATTAAAAATAGAACTTTTTTCATTGATCAAATCTACCCATCATCTTATAAACAAAAAACCCCGCTGGAATGAGATAAAGGCGTTTCATTCCGATCTATCGTTGACCGTAATTATATATAGTTTGTTCCTCATTGCGATCAGTGGCAATTGGAGGATCGGGCGATAATGCAGATATAATATTTCTAAGCTTTTTGGTCATTTTTATATCGACAGATTTCAGTGATTCTTTCAGCTGCTTTGAATTACGCCCACCGATTATAGGAGCGGTCACAGCTGGATGGCTGGCAACCCAGGCTACGGCAAGGCTGATGGGTGACAGATTCTGGTCTTTGGCCAAATGGCTAAATTTTTCGGCAATTTTAAACACCTTTGGATCACCATAACGTTTTTCATACATCTTATTTTCAATCAGTCGACCCGCTTTGGGCCGTTTTTTAATCCCGTATTTACCTGTAAGTAAACCTCCTCCTAGCGGTGAATAACTTATAACACCAATATTTTCCGATAAAGCCATTGGAAATATTTCTACTTCAGCCTGTCTTTTTACCAGGTTATACATGGGTTGAATACACTCAAACTGGCTCCATCCATTTTTTGCTGTGATTCCCAATGATTTTGTTACCTGCCAAGCGGCAAAATTACTAGCACCCAAATAAAGAACTTTACCATGGCGAACCAGATCTTCCAGGGTCCGAAGTGTTTCTTCAAGTGGAGTGAAATCGTCAAACCTGTGTAAAAAATAGAAATCAATATAGTCCGTCTTTAATCTTTTCAAACTATCATTAACAGCAGTCATGATGTGCTTTCTGGTTCCTCCACGAGCATTCACATCATCACTAGTGGGGAAATATGCCTTGCTAGTAATAATCAACTGTTCTCTACTATTGGCCATGAGCTTGCCAAGAATCTCTTCAGAACGTCCACTTTCATATACATTGGCACAATCGAAAAAGTTAATACCTGCATCGCGACTTAGTTTGAACATGCTGGCTGATTCTTTTTCATCCGCCGCCCCCCCAAATGTCATTGTACCAAGACAGAGTTCCGATACTTCGACACCAGTATTACCTAAAACCTTATATTCCATCCAATTCCTTTTACTTTCAAATTTTGGGTTTTATTTACTCTTCATTCTTTTTTTAATACTATCCATTTAGACTGGGGCTAGTATTCTTTGACTTCTTTTATTGAACCATCTTCGTTGTAGTAAGTCCATTTACCATCATAAATCCCCCAAAAATTAGTGTTTCCTTCCGAATGAACCTGTCCATTTCTGTGATACTGAGCCTTTCTGTAAAAGTGAGTTATTTTACTTATATATTGACCGAGGTATGTTTCTTCTTTCCACTTCCAACCATCATTGTTGTAATAAGTCCATAATCCATATTCTTTCCCTGCCATAAAATTTCCTTCTTTCCACTTCTTATTTTCAGAATAATAAGTCCACAATCCATCTTTTTCTCCATTTTTATAATTCCCTACCAATCTCAATATTTTTTTCTTACCAATAACATACCACTCTTTGTATGGTCCATTTTTTATGCCATCATTATAAGTTTGATGGTTTAACTGGGCAACGCCTCCATACCAATATACTACGCCATTATAAGGGTTATCTGAATTAGGTGGATATACTATTATTTCATCACTATTAGGAAGTTTTTCCTCAATCATAACTTTTTTATTCAACATTTTTTGAGGAAACCCAAATGAGAGTATAATTAGTGTTATGATTAAATAGTTTTTCATTTCAGTATTCTTGCTTAATTCTAATCTTCACAAAGGAATTTAAGAACAAATGACTACTCCAAGGCAAAGTCCAAGCGTGCATTAAAACCGGACATTGTCCCAATTTTTTTCCATTGGTGATCAAAACGAAGTAACTTCCAAGCATAAGCTTGGCTAACCAGAAAACCCCTAGGTCCCTGGCCAGGGACCACCTGGATACTATGTAAATAAGGATAGTCATTCCCGAGAATCATTTCATCCTGCATACTATCCTGTTTAATCAAGCGACCAGTTTCCCATTGGCCGGTGTTTGAATTCTTACCCACATAATAACAATCCCCATTCACCGAATTCAGACTGATATCCTTGATGTCCAAGCTGTCTTTATACACCGAGATAGATCCATCATCATCAATAAGTGTAATTCCTGCTTTGGTTGCAACCCAACAGCCGCCATCCAACGGATCAGGGACAATGTCCCGTGGATCTTGCACACCTGTAAATACAATAAGACTATCAAGAGGATTATCCAGTTTATACCGGTAAACAAGACTTTCCTCGTAATTGCTTATCCAAACCGATGAAGTTATATCATCATAAGTCAAGCGGCAATGTCGGGACACTGTTGTTGGCAATAAGATGGACTCATGAAGATAACCATCAAAGGTTAGTTGGTGCACGGAATTTTCATTCATAAGCAGCATAAATAACTTTTCACCAGTTGTGTCTAAAGCCATGTCTACCGGTTGACTGGACAATTGGATTTCCTTTTTAACAGACATATTAGTACGTAATTCGTATAATCGTTCCGTCCAAATATCGGAGATCCACGCAGTGCGCGTCTGGGGGTTAAAGGCGACAGAGGAAAGAGTTAGGAAATTTTCATAACCCAACATGTGGGCCCCATCGTAACTGACCCGTGTCAATTTGCCGGAATACATACTCATATCTGCTATCCAAAAGTTTATCAAACCGGGAATAATGGTCTGGACCTTACTATGTTCACTTTCACTGAAAGTTGTGACCGCCTGAATGGTGTATTGGTGTACTGAATCAGTGATAACACTCGTATCTTTATAGTCAGTACTTCTAGCGCCTACTTCATCAAATAAGATTGGCTCATTGTTTCCAATGCCCCTGTAAATACGATAACTCTCTAAATCATCAACAGCCATTCCGTTCCACTGGATGGTGATGGTATCACGATTGGACTTGATGAATAAGCCAATGGGAGCACCGCCAGTGACTGGATTGGTAGGATCAAGGGGATTTGAACGATCCCTATCAGAGCAGTTAAGCACCAACAACATAATACACAACAGTAAAAAGTTCTTCATTCTGGATCCTTGAATGAAGATACAAACAACAAAAACCCAACCTCCACACCGATGTATGACATGCCTGAATAACGGTCCAAACGTTCCGTTTTTGAAAATAAATCATTCATTTCTTCTATATGACCGCTGCTTTCATAATCAGCATATGCATTATTTGCCTGCTGGTGGAAATTATACGCTAGGATACCCGCAATAGACATGATACCAATCCCCATCCAGCGTTGGATGAGCACTCCCTTTGGTGTTTGCGCTGGTTCGAACAGATTTAGCGTATCTAAAATAGTCGCAGTCTCAGTGTTTGGTTGACTGATCCACATTGGTAATGAGTCCGTTATAGCCTGACCTTGTGCACTCTGTTTAGATACACAGACAATCAAAATGATCCAAAATAGTAATTGTCGATATTGTCTCATGGCAACATCTGCAAATAGGATATCTGACGTTCAGAATCAACTGCAACGACTCCCTGTGGGACTAGTGTTATCCGTTCAAGTGGGTGGTCAAATTTATAATTCCACTGTTCTGCACCGTTATCCTGATTCAGCAGAACCAATTTCCCCCGGGCATAGGCAACCAGTAGTTTGGACTTGTTTCCTATAAGCGGTTGATTGATCAATCCTGACCCTTGATAACGCCAGAGTACTTTCCCATCCATTAGGTCAATACCGAGCACCTCCCCTGCTGAAGTTGCAATAAATAGTCTCTCTCCTCTCAATAGAAGCGGAGCATAAATAGGAGTATGTACGTTTAATTCGAATTGTAATACGCCTTGCTTGTCATCGATAACCTTTATTCGGCCATCTGAATCCGCCAGGATAATTCTATTATTATTAGCCGTATAGACAGGATTTGGATTGAGATTGATCGGTAGTTTCCATATAGGTTTTAATTTTTTAGTGTAAGCATGCACGCCTCCATCTGCTGTAATTATTAATAAGGTGTCTATGGGGTGATGCATCATACCTGTTACTTGTCTATTAATTTTTTTGCTTTCTAGTAATTCACCACTTTCACTGTCTAAAGCCATAATGTTTCCCGTTGTTTGTAAAACCATGAGAGTATTCTCTACTAAAGCGGTATGGCTGCCAATATGGGGGATCTTCTGTTTCCACAACTGTTTTTTGTTCAACATATCATAAGCAATGAGCTTATCATCCATGCTACTAACCAAATAAAGTCGCCCGCTATTATGGTCAACAATATGGTTTCTAATTCTTTTTCGAAAAGGGTGCCATCTACGCACTTTTTTCTTACTGCTGGTCAAATCCATGGTAAATACTTCTCCAGGATATGTTATAATCAATATATAGGATTTAGCAAGATACTCTACTGTTTTTGGAGTGGATGATAATTTTCGAGTCCAAGCCACATGAGGTTCTCCGATTAATTCAGGATATTCAGAGATTAACAAATCTTCTAGAGAAACCTTCAAATGCAAGCCCTTGGAACAGGATGAAAAAATCACCATTAACATTATTAGGATAATGATAATCCTTTTTTGGCATAATAAGAACATGGTTATCAAAAGTCCCAACCGAAGAAAAATTGTGTAAACCAGTTTTCGCTTATAGAACGAAAGTCCGTTTGTTTGCCGATATCAATCCTTAGTACAATGCCACCCATAAATAGGCCTCTTAATCCAAAACCAAAACTACCCCTTAAACCTGCATAGTTATAATCCCATGCATTTCCTGCATCGAGGAATAGGGCACCACGTATAGGAGCAAAACCTATATTTTCAGTGCCTATGTTCAACATAAGACTTTTAGCGAAGGGAAATCGTAATTCCTGATTTAAAAGCATGGCTTTACGTCCATAGATTTGATTGAGTCCATAGCCCCGCAGGCCCCAGCTGCCACCAATGTAAAACCGGCGAATGTCCGCACCATCATTAAGCCAGATCATTGAGCGTTGAGCGATGGAAAAAGAATGATTGATACGGTAATAATAGCGAAAATCAAGTAAACCGGCGTAATTATGCAGTTTGGAACGCTGAAAATCAAAGGTTGGACCTACCGTTAGTCGCAAGCTCCAACCATCAATTGGTCCGATAGGTGTCCATAGGGAATTATCATGGACCAAAGATATATAATTTGAGAGTAGGATCGCGGATACTCGATCACCGAAATAGAAGTCTTTTCTAGAATGCCATAAACTGCCGCTAAATTCCAGGCGCTTGAATAAGTCAAAGGGGTGGTTCATTCCCGCACGTAAACCAACAGAACGCTCGAAATAAAACATCTGGTAGGGGTCCCAATAATCGTTGGCAAAATGAAATACACCCAATGCCCAGTTGGTCCGTTTTGTTAGGTTGACCATGGTGACCGCTACATTGAATCGATCCATAAACTCACCAGTTGTCTGGGAAGTATTGGCAAGTAAAAAATGGTAATACTTGTTGCCTAATATATCAGATATACTCAGCTGTGCGCCACCCAGAAAACCAAAAATGGGATCATAAGCTACAGCTGTCTGGGCAAAATCCAAGTTGTATTTCAAGCGGTAAGGTGCAATTTTATCTGTCGGTGATGTAGCTGCAGCGGGTACAGCCCAGGGTGCTGAATTTTTTGACACTAGGTTAGAATCAATTACAGAAGATAATGGTGAAGATTCTGCTAACTGGTGCAACTGAAAACTATACTTCTGAAATAGGGTTACTAACAAACTATCCTGTAAAAAAGGTACAACATCTAATACGCCTGTGTGTAAAGCTGTTATCTGTTTGTGATGGGTAAAATTGGGCTCATACTGATCAATAAAATTAGATAATGACAGCGACCAAACATTGGGTGTCCCCGAGCGATCAGAAATATAATAAATATGGTGTTGCTTGTTTGTGGAATAAGTGGGTTTTGTATTGCTGTACTTGTCATTAGTCAGAAACCATATTTCTTTGGTGGATATGTGCATCAGAAATAAATCTGCAGCACCGTCCAGACCTTTTGCACCGCGATCAGAACTGAAGACGATCATATCCTCATCATCAGTAAAACATGGATCAACATCATCGTACATATCATTGGTGAGCTGAATGACATAGTCTGTAGATGGCTGCCAAAGATATAGGTCACTTTGGCCATCATAATTCTGAGCGCTAAATACAATCTGTTTTCCACTTGGTGACCATTTTGGCGAGCGAATCATTACTAATCTGGGATGGGAAAATTCCCCGGTCGTCTGCTGCGTTTCAAGATTGATCAATTTGAGCATGTCTCGCTGACCAGATTGAACTGCAAATGCTAAGATGCCTGATTTGTTAACACTCAAACCAGTACGTAAAAAGTGCAGTGATTCAAGGTCAGTGGTACGTTCACCTCTAATAAGTACAGACTCTTTTTTCTCTTCGATATCTTGGGTGTAAATATTTGTAAAGCCGTCTCTATTGGAAAAATAGATGGTATGCAAATTCCCCTCAGAGTCACGGTACATGGATGGATTCACATTTGAACCCTGTCTTGTTAATTGCTGAAGGCCTGAACCAGGTACTGTTTCATGTTGCAGAGCCTTTGCTGTCTCGCGTTTGAGAGCAAGTTCCCAATCAATCATGATTTCCCTAAAGTCCTTACCGGAGATCGCACTGATGGTTTCATCAAAGGTGTCAAATTCGAGAAAATCTTCCATAATTTTACGCAACCGATCAGCACCGTATTGCTGTTCGTAATATCGGAGAAACGACTGGCCTTGCTTATACATTAAAAAGCCCGTCATCGCCAGATCCAAACTTCCCAGGGGATATAAATGATCGTGCAGTAATGCGTCCCTGATAAGCATCTCAGCTTGGGAATCCCAGCCTATTGACCACCATTCTGCCAGGCCCTCTGTAAACCATAAAGGGAATGAGTAATTATTCTGGGCAGCTACATCATTGATGGATGAATGCACTTTATTCTGCATGAATACATGGACCAGTTCATGTCGAAGAACATGTCGGAAATCATGCAGATTTCCGTTAAATGGTAGAACCACCCTTCCCTTAATGAATTCAAAGAAACCCCCGATCCCCTCTGGAATTTGCATAGGTAGGACATTTGTCTGCTGAAAATGGATATGACTATTATAAACAACCAGGGGAACACGATGGTTTAATGTATAATTGAACTTCTGTTCCAGTTCATTATAGGCCTCTTCAACCCAAATAGCAGCAGACCAAACCAATGGATTCGAACCGTAAAAGTATATATCGAAATGGTCAGTAGCCATAACTTGCCAGTTGAATTGTTCATATTGAATCTTGTTACGACCGAAATAGTATTGAGCCGATAAAATCTGGCCCATCATTATGATAATAATAAGCAAACGCACCAAAGATAAATTTCTTATTAATATTAATTTCATTTACTATTCATAGAATCCAATAACTGACTATTATGGTATAACATGTATTTTGAGGTCTCGTAAAGACCTTGAACTAATCTACTGTATTTAGCAGTAAGCTCAGGGTATTCTCTGTGGATATCTTCTGCTGGTCCAGTTACATTTAAATCATATAACCTAATATCTTCACCATCATGGTACATCGTTAGATAATAATGGCTACCGAATACACCTATCGTAGGTCGAGCATGTTTTTTACCTACTGTTAAAGCAAGGCCTTCTTGATTCTCTGCGATTGACATTAAATCCCTGCCTAAAGTTTGATTATGATAACTAATTCCTGCAAAGCCTGCTGCAGTAGGAATCAAATCTGGTAACATTGCAATATCATTTCGCATAATTCCTCCCTTTATAATGCTGGGTCCATATACAATCAGAGGAACATGATAAGATCTCAATAATAATTCATAATCCGATTGCGGCATATGTTTAGCCCAGGGATCAGAGGTCCCATGATCACCAAAAAGGAAAAATACTGTATTACTAAAATACTTGGAATTTTTAGCATAAGAAAAATATTCACCAATGGTATGATCCAATAAGCGCATTGCATTATATTGATCTACAGATTTAAAACCGGCATGATTCACTTTTTCTTTTGAAATATGATCCACCTTGAATTTGGTTACATTATCTGGAATAGAATAGGGTCTGTGGTTAGTAGCCGTCTGAATAATGGCAAAAAACGGCTTTCCCGGATCGATATTTTCAAATATTTGGTGTACTTCTTTAAAAAGATCATAATCAGATACACCCCACACATCTAATCTTGGACTTTTCAGGTCATCTAATTCGGTGATTGATAAATCAGGAATGTTCAACTGCAAAAATCCACGTATGTTGGCCCATCCCGCACTGCCGCCCATAATATAGTGTTTTTCATAGCCCCTAAAATCATTAATGATCGAGTACTGTTTATTTATTCGCGGGTTACGCGATGATGTTTTTATTCTAGCAACATCCGGTATACCTGTAACCAAAGTAAATACGGATCTAGCCGTACCTACCATTGGCACATAGAAGCGTTTAAAAAATATTCCTTCTTCAATAATTTGGTCTAGGTTAGGTGTTGCGTTTAAGGGGTTTCCCAGTATACTTAAACGGTTTGCACCCACTGATTCCAAAAAGATGATTACAATATTTGGTGATTGGGTAGGATGATTCAGTGGTGTGGCATATCGTCCATAGTTCAGTATTTCCGGATCTTGATCCTTGATACGTAGAAATTCCACGATATCACGGTGATACTCCTTTGCTTTATCAATGTTAAAATCATCACGAGCAAAACGCCTGGTATCATTGTAATAAAGGATTGGATTCAGCCCAAGAGCTGAAATAAAGGAATTATTGCTAAAAAATGCATCGCTCCAGCGCAGCGGATATTGTTTCAGGGTACCCCAGGCGCTAAACAGGATAATTAAACTACTTATAGTAAATCCAAAAAATTTACGCTTTGCAGTTTTTACTATTGGTGTGGTTAATAATATGGCAGGAACCAAATTATAAATCAATTTAAACCCTATAAAAATAAAGGATAGAAGTATAAGAATTGTTATAACAGGGTAACTTTCCCAAACCATTTGCGCTGATATTTGAGGGTTTTCAAGAAATCTCAATACACTGATATCGACCCTTCGACCAAGGTATGAATAATGGCCCATATCGAAAGAATAAAATAATAGCAGCATACCAGTAAATAAGTAGATATATAAATCAGATATTCTGCGCATCCATACTGAATGAATAACATTTACGAATGGCATTGCACAAAAGATCATTAGAGGAATATTTACCAGTACTGCTAACCGCAGATCAAATCGTATACCTATAAGTAGCGCTTTGAACAAGTTTCCTAATGTATAGGTTTCAGATTCAGAATTAAAAATCAAATAAAATATTATCCTGAGAAGGACAAGTAAAAGAAAATAAACTATTATACTTTTAAAAAGAAATTGGATTCGTCTTGATTTATAAAACATGTTTTAGTTCTTTAACAGATATTCGGATGTGCTAAATCCGAGTCAAGATACCTTATTAAATATTTTTGGAAAACTAATATTAAGTCCTACCAGTCCTAAATGTCTAGAAACAAAAAAGCCCCCATGAGGAGGCTATTTTGGAATAATTTTATCAATAACTATAGATTATCACTCTTTCATCATTTGCATGCCAAGAGACACATTAAATGCTAATAAAACTAATTGTCCTAGTGACATACCAATGAAAAATGGCATGATAGAGCTTGCGCTCATTGGATCCAAATTAAAAATAGTATAAATATGATTCGCAACATGCAAACCAGCGAATCCTGAAGTGACCTTCATAAGAGTTGTATTACCATAACCACGGACAGCCAGTGCAGAAGATAGACATTGGATGCCACTCCAATTGACAATTCCGAATAACATGACTATACCGATTTCCATTGTCATTCCAAGCGCTGCATCTGTCCATTCTTCTTTTCCAACAACACTCTGTCCCCATAAAATATGGTAATCAAGAGACCAAACGATCATATAGCCGATCGAGCCAAGTATAACTAACACAGTGCCCAAGCTCAAGAGTCCATCCTCTTTTTCCTTTTGAAGTAGACTATTGAGGGTATAAACACCAAAGACTAAGAATGCAATACCGAGAACAGACAATATTGGATATAATAGAGTAAGATTACCACCTGATGTGATCTCATTAGCAAAATATCTCCAGATTAAAGACCCTTCTTCTGGCGTACCACCAAACGTAATCTGTAAGAAAAAAGGGATTGTTATAAGAGCAGCACCAACACACAAACATAGGCCACCCATTTTATTCAGCGATATAGTTTTCATATGATATTCCTTAATTAATAGATAATGTAAGCACCTATACTCCTAAATGTCTATAAACAAAAAACCCCGCTACTTGGGCGGGGCTATAAGTAACATAACAAAATATACTTATTCATAAAATAATTCAGAGTCGGTTTTTATCACAATTCCACCCATAGTACCTATAATAAAGCCTCCATCTGTCGTATGATTTATTTCAAATCCACCAAATCCATCAGTAAATATATATGATGGATCTGCATTCGGAGTGGTTTCGTAAATCCATGTACCATTATTTTTATGTTCTGCGGTCCAAGCATAACCATCATTAGTAGTAGCAATCGAATAATATGGGATACGTTCCATCCATTTTAGTCCCGAAACGACCTCATCATTCAAATTGTTTCCTTCTTCATCAATCTGCATGATTAGTACCTTCGCTTTTTGACCGCAAGTACCTATATCGTAAAGATGAGAGCATTTATTTCCAATTAACATATATCCACCTGACTTGATCGGTGCTATATCATTTGCCATTTCCATATAGGGGCCACCATGCGTTTTCTCCCACTCTACGCCACCATTTTTTCTAGTCTTTACAATCCAGACATCTTTATAATACATAAAATTGAAGGCACAAGGAAAACTCTGGTTACCATGAGACTTTTCCCCAACAATCAATAGCATTTCATCTGGGGTTTCAACAATAGATCTAAATATATCATCTTCACATTGTCCACCATACCATTTACGGGTAAGAACACTTCCCGTTTCACTGAATTTTACTAACTGTGCCTGCCCTGCACCCGGACCACCTACTGCATAATAAAATCCATTACTATGCTGCATAACATCTTCATAGTATGGATATGCTCCATTTTGATGGCTTGTATTCTTCCATTCCTCCTCTCCATTTGCATCAGCTTTCACGATTCCTTCCCATCCAGCATACAAATATCCGCCATCCTGTGTTTGAATTACCGCTCTACCATTACCAAAAGCTCCTAGGCTATATGTATTCTCCCACTCTGTATTTCCATATTTATCCATTTTTAATAACCAAGCATCA
>Ga0207961_1000042_pt1 | contig 32092 bp, 44 predicted proteins | sample Knorr_S7_td_250__FD_185596 | JGI IMG/M metagenome (GOLD analysis project Ga0207961, IMG submission 185596) | Marine microbial communities from Southern Atlantic Ocean transect - Knorr_S7_td_250_ad_252m_LV_B (SPAdes) (version 2) | ecosystem: Environmental > Aquatic > Marine > Oceanic | place... | reverse complement strand
AGATACTTTTTCTCTGCTTATAATCCTTCCTTCTTGTATACGTAGAATAACCACAACATGGTAATCATCCTTTGATTTCACCCCAAATATATCCCGATTAGAAAAGTCAGCTTCCAATTTGCGTTGGCGTGTTTTAAAGCTTTTGATTGCTCTTAATTGATCCCGTACTCTAGCAGATTCTTCATACATTAACTTTGATGAAAACAAGTCCATTTTTTTAGCCAATTTCTTCTCTACAGATTTGGTTCCTCCTTTTAAGAACAAAATCATATGTTCAATCATCTCATGATATTCTTCTTGAGAAATTTTAATTAACCCCAACCCCTTTTTAACAACTGATTTATCTTGAAGCTCTACATAACAATTTCGTATTGGAAATGCTCGATGCAATACATCTAACAATCGTCGCATTGATTTCACATCTGTATACGGCCCAAAATAGGTTGATTGATCATTAAGAATTGTTCTTGTAACATCAATTTTAGGAAGGGCTTCATTGGTAATCTTTAGGTATGGAAATGATTTATCATCCTTGAGTTGAACATTGTATTTTGGTTTATGTTTTTTAATCAGATTTGCTTCTGTGATAAAAGCATCTGCCTCATCCTGGCATACAATCCATTCCAGGGTATTTATTCTTTTAATTAGAGACTGTTCTTTGGGAGTACGATAGGATTTTTTTTGGAAATATGATTTAACTCTTTTTTTTAAATTCTTTGCTTTTCCAATATAAATAATGTTGTCAGATTTATCTTTGAATTGATAAACGCCAGGCGATGCTGGCAATCCATTAATGTTGGAAGTAAGGTTTATTTTTAAGTTCTCCAGTATGTCTTAGTAAATAATACCAATACTGCAAAGATTTCTAGCCTTCCTAATAACATACAGAACATCATAATAAACTTACCGGCTAGTGGAAGGCCTACATACGTATCTGTTGGTCCAAAATCCCCTAGTGATGGTCCGATATTCCCCATTGCTGAAGCAGCAGCACCAAAAGAAGATTCCATCTTAATTCCCATTGCAGAAAAAGCAAAAGCTGCAAAAAAGAAAAACATGATATAGAATAGGAAAAATCCTAACGTTTTTCGAATGACTTCATCTTCAATCACCTTTGAGCCAATACGTATCGGAATAATTGCTTTAGGATGAAGAGCACGTTTTAGTTCCGTTCTTGCATATTTAAAAATTGCAACTACTCTTATCAATTTCATTCCGCCACTTGTTGATCCACCCATCGCACCAACAAACATTAATCCAAACAACATAAATTGTTTAATATATGGACTCCAAAGTTCATAATCAGTGGCAGTATATCCTGTACTTGTCAAAATTGCTACAACCTGAAAGATTGTATCCAGAACACCGGAACCATTAGAAGTGTCAGAACCATTAGAAGTAATATATGGTATCAGTAAAATAACTGATGAAACAAGAGCAATCAATCCAACATAATATAAAAATTCTTTATCATTTATATAGGAACGTAATCCCCCTCTTAGTGCTCTAAAATGCAGAACAAAATTTGTTCCTCCAATAATCATGAACAAGAGTATGATACTTTTTACATAATTTGATTGGGAGTGAATACTATCATTAAATGTAGAAAAACCACCTGTTGGCATCGTTGTAAATGCATGAGAAATTGCGTTGAAAGGCCCCATTGACGAATAAGATAATAGCAAAAATTCAATAAATGTAAATCCGACATAGAAACCTAACAATATTTTAGCAGTTTCTTGTATTCTAGGAGTCATTTTCTCAGAGGCAGGACCAGGAAATTCAAGATTGAATAATTTCTCGCCTGATACCCCTAACAATGGTAATAAGGCAATAGTAAAGACAACAATACCTAATCCACCAATCCATTGTAAAAAAGCCCTCCATAAAAGAATACTTTTTGGAAGACTTTCAATATCAGTTAAAATTGTTGCTCCAGTTGTTGTCACGCCAGATACCGCTTCAAACAATGCATCAGGATAACTTGGAAAATGACCTGAAAAATAAAACGGAAAAGACCCAAATATTGCAGTTAGTACCCAACCAAGAACAGTAACTAAAAAAACATCTCGATTTGAGAAAGAACGAGCTTTTCTTGATAACAACCATATAGGAATAGCGGCAATAAAAGAGAATCCTGCTATCTTAAATAAATAGAAATTTTGGTGTTCTCCACTAAGGTAATCAATCAATCCTGGAATAAATAAACAAAGCGATAAAAACATTACCAACATTGCAAGAAATCTAAATGTAGGTCGTAGACTCATTATTCTGATTTAAAGATATTGGTAACTTCTTTTACTTTCGAATTAATGCAGAAAATAAGAACCGCATCATTCGGTAATATTTGATAATCTCCGCTAGGAATGGCAATATGCCCATTATGATTAACTAGAGCAATTAAACTTCCATGCGGTAAATTTAAATTAGCAATAGGCACTCTAGCACCTTTAGAATTTCGTTCTACTTCTAATTCAATAGCTTCCATTCCTAATCTGCTAAAAATCTGGATTACATTATCTTTCTGGTCAATTCGGATTGCTTTGACAATCGAGTTAACACTAGATGTATTTTTACTAACAATAGATCCTATACCAAGATCAGACATACTTTTAACATAATCAGGGTTTGCAACATGAATAATAGATTGTTTTACCCTTAATTGTTTTGCAAGAATTCCCGCTAATAAATTTAATTGCTGATCTTCTGTAACGGAGATAAAAGAATCAACATCACCAATATTTTCATTCTTCAAAAATTCAACATCAGTTGCGTCGGCATTCATAACAATAGAATCGCCTAATTCATTGGCAACATTTTTTGCTTTCTCTTTAGAATTATCAACCAATCTAACAGACATCGTTTCTTGTAATTCTTCAGCAACTTTTCTTCCTATCTTACTTGCTCCAGCAATCATAACTCTTTTGGAACTAGATACAGAAACTCCAATAGATGATAATAATGGATTAAGATTTTTTGATTTAACAAAAAAGAAGATATTGTCGTCTGGTTCAAACTTAAATGAAGCTGGTGGAATTGTCATTTTTTCATCTCTAACTACAGCGACAATTAAAGACTTAAAATCATCATTATTCTTTCTGTGAAAGTTTTCTACTGTATCATTAACAAGTTTAGATCGATGATTTATTTTTTTTGAAAATAATACAGCTTTTCCATTTTCAAATTCATAGAATTTGTCTGCATAAGGATGCTTAACAAGTCTTACAATCTCATTGGCAACTTCATGTTCTGGATGAATAATAACATCCACACCAAACTTTTCTGGATGAATACTATCACCATTATTGCTATAATCGGTATTTCTAAGACGTGCTACGATTTTTTTCGCCCCTAAATTATGTGATTGCATTGAGGCAATTAGATTGGTTTCATCAGAACTAGTCACACAGAAAACATAATCTGCGTCGTCAACATTTGCATTTTTTAAAACTTGGGCGTCAGAACCGTTCCCCTCGATAACAATGACGTCTAGATGCTCGTTTGCACGTTGGCACTTCACAGGATCAGTATCTATTACTGCGATATCATAATCAAGTTCGCTAAGAGATTTCGCAACATGAAAACCAACTTCACCTGCTCCTATAATCACAACTCTCATGACTGAAAGACAATCTATTAATAATTACAAAAAAAACAACAATATTTCGATTATTTTTTTCTAACTATCCTTGCACCGATTTTTGACAATTTCTCCTCAATTTTATCATATCCTCTATCAATATGGTATACCCTACTTACAACACTAGTGCCTTCTGCGCATAATGCAGCAATAATAAGACAAGCACTGGCTCTTAAATCGGTTGATGTAAGATTAGCAGAAATTAATTTTCTTTTTCCTTTTATAGATGCAGTTGCTGTTTTCAAATTAACATCTATATTGCAGCCAAGCCTATTCAACTCTGGAACATGATTAAAACGATCAAAATAGATATTCTCTTTTATTGTTGAATCACCAGAAGCAACACTCATCAAAAGCATCCATTGTGCCTGCAAATCTGTAGGAAAACCTGGATATTCGTTGGTTTCTATATTGTATGAGTTAATATCCCCATTAGATAAAACAGTTATATTATCATCTCCAACATCCAAATTAACATTAGCATGCCTCAAATATGAAATCACTGTTTCTAAATGATTTGGATTTACTTTATTTAATTTGACTTCTCCTCCAGTAGCGGCTACAGCCATAAGAAAAGTGCCGGCTTCAATTCTATCAGGAATAACAGCAATATTTTCAACACTATTAAGCGAATCAACCCCTTGAATTTGTAAAGTATTTGTACCAACGCCTGAAATTTTTGCTCCTATACTATTTAAAAAATGACATAATTGTTGAATTTCAGGTTCTGCTGCTGCATTGTGTATTTCAGTGTCTCCATCTGCCAAGACTGAAGCCATGAGTACATTGCCAGTAGCACCAACAGAGATTTTTGGGAAAACTATCTTATTTCCTTTTAATTTATTTGACTTAGCAATGATATACCCATCTTCTAAATCGATGGTAGCTCCTAATTTTTCTATTCCTTTAATATGGAAATCAACAGGCCTTGGTCCCCAAGCACAACCTCCAGGAAGAGAAACTTTTGCTTCACCAAATTTGGACAATAATGGTCCTAAAACATAAAAAGATGCTCTCATTTTTCTGACAAGATTGTAAGGAGCGTATGGATCGTTTATTGATTGTGAATTAATATGAATTTTTCCATCAGATAACTCAACTTCTGAACCCATCCCTCTTAATAAATTTGCCATTGTTATAGAATCAGAAAGATTAGGAACATTTGAAATGGTTAACTGATCATTATTAAGAATTGATGCAACCATAAGTGGTAAAACAGCATTTTTTGCACCGCTAATTTGGACATCTCCAGATAGCTGATTTTTTCCTTCTATTTCAAAATAATCCATTAATCTAAGTTTGCTACGCAGAATGCAATTGCATAGTTCCCATCATGCGCTATTGATATATTGATATTTGATTGTTTTTTGGAATTAATAAGTACATATGGTTTACCGCTTTCACTATTGAGAATCTCTAATGCTTTAAAAGAAGGCATACCAGTCTCATCATAAGAAGATAATGCTTTCTTTATTGCTTCTTTGGCTGCAAACCTTCCTGAAAGATATTCTGACTGGTTTTGTCTATTCTTAGAATCAGATATTTCACTACGAGAAAAAATTTTATTTAAAAACCTTGATTTCTTCTTAGAATTTAAAATCTTGTTAATCCTATCAACTAAGACTATATCAACACCAAGATTCATATTATTCATTATTAATACCATCAATTATACCCACTATTTCAGAAATATTCTCAATATCCCAATTTGCCCCTGATTCTTTTACTCCAAAATGATCACCATATTTAGCAAAAATAGTTTTAATCCCTAAATTCTTTGCACCGACAACATCTCTATCAGGCCAATCTCCAACCATTAAAACTTCGTCGCTAGAAAGTCCTAACTTCCCCAAAGCAAGCTTAAATGGTGCAGAAGAAGGTTTTCTTTCTTTGGAATCATCGAAAGCAACAACGACATCAAAGATGTTATGTAATTTTAAGTAAAATATCCTCATCCACGCTTCCCGATTTGGTGCATCTGAAACTATTGCAAGCTTAATTCCTTTATTCTTTATCTCATTAAGGGTTTTCTCTACATTTGGATATAATTTAAGATGTTTGTCTTTTGCTCTTCTGTATGCAACAATTCCTGCAGCTAAATACTTATGATTAAGACGTCCATCTACTTCTCTTAAGAATTTATTAAAAACATACTGATTTCTTTCCCATCCATTTTCTTCATAGAGTTGCATAATTCTTTTATAAGATGTTTTGGAATCAATATCAAGGCCGACTTCTATCATAGAGGAGAGAGCATTTTTAACGGCTTCTCGCTTCATTGTTACAAAATCAAGTAATGTGTTATCTAAATCAAAAATAACAGCTTTAATCATTCATATTTCTCAGGATTTCTAACCCTATCAATTTCATATTCTGCCATTTTTCTCCATTGTCTATCATTTCTAGCTCTTTCAAAATGGTTAATGGCATTACTTTTATTCCCAGTGGCATTACAATATTCAGCTATACCAAGCTGAAACCAACTTCCACCAAAATTCTTTTTCAAATCAATCGCTTCTAATGCAGCTTCTTTTGCTTTTTCACATTCCCCAAGCTCATTATAGGCTTCGGATAAATGAAACCAAGACAACATTTCTCTTGGTGACAATTCTACTGCTTTTTCTAAAGCTTCAGCAGATCTGTTGTAGTCTTCTAATTTTTCTTTTCCATATGTAATACCAAGTGCATGATATGCTGCACTGTAATTAGATTTAATAGCAATAGCTGCTTTAAGACTTGCAACTGCATCGTTATATTGTTCTAAATCAATAAATATTTCTCCTAAACTTTTATGCGCTTTATAGTGTTTTTTATTAAGCCTAACTGTTTCTTGAAAAGCTTTCTTAGCATTTTCTACATCACCATTGTCTTTGTATGCAATTCCCAAGGCATACCAACCTTTATCATAGGTTTTTTTTATGTTTAGAGCTGACTGATAACTTTGAATTGCTTGGGAAACATTACCCATTGCCTTATACAAAACACCTAACTGATGATGAGCCTGATAAATCCTACTATTAATACTTAATACTTGCTTGTATTTCGACATAGCAGCTTGTAATTCTCCATTTTTATAGTCTTTGTTAGCGCTATTGTAAAGTTTTTTTGCAATATTCTGTATGGATTTTTTTGAATCTTCATGGGTCGGACGAAGAGATAAAGCTTGTTTGTAATATGTTATTGCAGAAGTGTAGTCTTTCTTGCCTTCATGAGCTTTTGCCAACCCAAAAAGTGCGGGAATATATTTTGGGATACTATCTAATACTTCTTTAAACCCTATAATAGCATCATCAAATCTACCATCTTGTACCGCTCTATTGGAATTATTTGCTTTGTTTCTTAGCCCATTTAGACGATCAAATTCTTTTCTTAATTGGTCATTGCCTTTATCAGCATCAATAGCTGCTCTTATTTTTTCACCAGCAAGTTCTAAATTACCATTTGATAAAGCCTGTCTTGATTCATCAAAAAGTTGCATTGCAGATGTTTGAGCAAAAACAGTTGTAAAAAATAATAGAGTAAGAACAATTTTTTTCATTATATCACCTTTAAATATCTCTTTATTATTAACCTATAATCTAAAAATCTTTTCAAAATAATATTAAATTATTTTTTGTGCCGAAGGCGGGACTTGAACCCACACAGAGTTTCCTCCACTAGCCCCTCAAGCTAGCGTGTCTACCAATTCCACCACTTCGGCTAATTATTCTTTACTTTCTTCTGGTAAAATCTCATCAGAAGGTAATATATATTCATTGGTAGCTGGCATTTCTGTTTCTCTTGAATCGGCATCCTGTCCAAGTATTGATGATTCTCTAGCAGTTTTACCACTTAACATCCCTATTAACAAGGCCAATGCTATGAAAATTATACCAAGCCATGTTGTCAATTTTGTAATAAAATCATTAGCACCAGAAGATCCTAACATGGAATTAGCAACACCACCCATCATAGAATTTAAACCTCCTTGACCAGACTGCATCAATATTACAACAACCAACACTATACTAATTAACGTATGAATTACTATTAAAAATTCAACCATGATTCCTCTATAATTTTATTTTTTCTGCAATTGCTTTAAAAGCTTCAAAATTAGCACTAGCACTACCAATTAGGAAACCATCAATTAATTTAACTTCTAACAATCGGTTAACACTGTTTTCATCCACAGATCCACCATAAAGTAAAATAACCTTTTCTGCAATTTCGTCTGAATATAAACTTTTTAATTTATTTTTTATATAAGAAAGAACTTCCTCTATATATTCATTAGAAGGAAGATTGCCAGACCCTATAGACCAGACAGGTTCATAGGCTATAGTTAAATCATTCTTTAACTCCTTTGGCAGTATACCCAATTGTTTATCTATAACACTATGGGTTTGATTATTGTCTTTTTCTTCTTTTGTTTCTCCAACACATAAAATTGCACTTACATCATGATTAAAAACTGTTTGGAGTTTGTCTTGAATAATGCTATCGGAATCATTATATATTAGTCTTCGTTCTGAATGTCCAACAATACAATAATCTACTGTGGTAATACTATTAATAGATACGGATCCTGTATATGCCCCACTGGTGTGAATATCACAATCTTGCATACCAATTTTAATATTATTTGATTTCAAATTTTTTTGAACTTGATTGATACAGGTATGAGAAGGAAAAAGTATTACATTAGCACTAGAGAACGAACTATCTTCTTGATTCATCTTCTTAATGAAATCAACAGATTCATTCTCATTGAGATACATCTTCCAATTTGCAGCTAATATTGTTTTCTTCATGATTTATCTAAAATCTCTATTGCTGGAAGTTTCTTTCCAGATAATAGTTCCAAACATGCACCGCCTCCTGTTGAAGCATGCGAAAATCCATTAATTAATTCATCGTTATAATTTCTAATGGCAGTCACAGTATCACCGCCTCCTACTATTGCAACACATTCATTCTCAATAATTCTATCGACAATTTTCTCTGTACCAAAAGCAAAATCTTTGTTCTCAGCAACCCCTATTGTACCATTCCAAAAAATTGTTTTTGACTTGCTTATAATATCTGCAAATAAATTTACGCTTAATTCTCCAATATCTTCACAAATCATATTTTTCTTAATATCATCATAATTAGCATACTTTAAGTTTCCGCTACCAAACTCATCTAACTCTCCATTAAAATCAATTGGTAAAATAATCTTAGTTTTTGTTTTTGAAGCATCTAACAATATTCTTTTTGCAATTTCTAATTTATCCGTTTCAACCAATGATTTACCCATATTATAACCATTCGCAGCTAGAAATGTATTTGCCATTGCTCCTCCAATAATAATATTGTCTGCTAGATCAAGAAAGTTATGAATAACATCAATTTTGGTATCAATTTTTGCTCCTCCAATAATTAATAACACTGGAGCTAAAGGATCCTTAAGAGTATCTGATAAGAACTTTAACTCTTTTTCTATCAGTAAGCCTATGCCTTTGTGCATAAAATGATGGACAATACCAACGTTGGATGCATGTTCACGATGAGCTGTCCCAAATGCATCATTTAAATATATCTCACCATGCTTAGAAAGTTTTGTCGCAAATTCATTATTGTTTTCAATCTCTTCACTGTAGAAACGTAAATTTTCAAGGAGATGTACTTCACCCGACTGTAGATTGTGTGAAACATCTATCGCATCATCCGATACACAATCCTGAGAAAACTTTATAGGAATTTCTAATAATTCAGCTAATTTTTCTCCTACAGGCATTAAAGAAAATTTTGGATTGATTTTACCTTTTGGCCTTCCTAGATGTGACATTAAAATAACTTTAGCCCCTTGGTCTAAACAATGCTTGATAGTAGGAATTGTTTCTCGGATTCTATAATCATCAATAACAATATCATTATCAATGGGAACATTGAAATCTACTCTTATTAAGACGCGTCTTGATTGAATATCAAATGATTTAAGTTTGCGTAGCATAAGTCTGAAAGTTTGTTAAAAATGTTTTAGACAACGCCTTGATCAACCATGGAGTCTGCAATTCTAACAAATCCACCAATATTTGCACCATCAACATAGTTAACAAATCCTTTTTGAGAACCAAAGTCAACACATGTAGAATGAATCTTATCCATAATTCCTTTCAATAAATTATCAACTTGTTCTCTTTTTAATGGAATTCTTGTACTATTTTGACTCATCTCAATACCAGAGACAGCAACTCCTCCAGCATTTGCAGCTTTACCTGGACCAAATAATATCTTCTTATCTATGAAGTGGTGTACTGCATCTTTAGTACATGGCATATTTGCTCCTTCTGCAACCACAATACAACCATTTTTAGTTAGCTTTTTGGCATCTCTTAAATCCAATTCGTTCTGTGTAGCACACGGAAGAGCAATATCACATTTAATGCTCCATGGATTTTGATTGGCAAAAAATTTGACTTTATATTTCTTTGCATATTCTGAAATTCTCGCTGAACGACTATCCTTTAATTTTTTCACATACTCAAGTTTTTCCTGAGTAATTCCATCAGGATCATAAATAAATCCACTTGAATCTGAAAGGGTAACAGGTTTCGCACCTAATTCGATTAACTTCTCACAAGCATACTGTGCAACATTCCCCGAGCCAGAAATAGTGACTGTTTTTCCTTCTAGTGCACCATCTTGTGTTTCTAACATATTGATCGTAAAGTAAACTAACCCATAACCAGTTGCTTCAGGACGAATTAGACTTCCACCCCAATTAGTTCCTTTTCCGGTTAAGACACCTGAAAAAACATTCTTTATTTTCTTATATTGACCAAACATATATCCAATTTCTTTTGCGCCAACACCGATATCTCCAGCAGGAATGTCTGTTCTCCTACCAATGTGCCTAAAAAGTTCATCCATAAATGAATGACAGAATCTCATTATCTCTCTATCTGATTTTCCTTTTGGATCAAAATTTGAACCACCTTTACCTCCACCAAGATTTAATCCTGTAAGGCTATTTTTAAAAACCTGCTCAAATGCTAAAAATTTGAGAATTCCTAGATTAACACTTGGGTGGAATCGAAGCCCACCTTTATAAGGACCAATAGAGGAATTGAACTGAATTCTATACCCTAAATTGACTTGAACATTATTATTATCATCAACCCATGGAACACGAAAAATAATAGACCTATCAGGAACAATAATTCTATCCAGTATATTAGCTTGCATATACTCTTTATTCTTTGTAGCAGTAGACCAAATAGAACCAATTACTTCTTCTACAGCTTGATGAAATTCTTGTTGATCTTTATATTTATCAACAACTGTATTCAAAAAATCGTTTTTTGATTTATATTTCATTTGTATCCCTATATGTCTTTAAGTTCGCCAACAGAAGTTAAAGTTACAAAATAAGATAAAAAAGTGAACACTTTTCTTATAAAAATTTAGACATTTAAACTTAAGTAATATAACTTCAAAAAATCTATGGCGGAGTAGCTCAGTTGGTTAGAGCAGCGGAATCATAATCCGCGTGTCGGGAGTTCAAATCTCTCCTCCGCTACACTCCCTTACAAAATCAATTTCTTCTTTATTCAAAACTGACTTATAGTATTTGTTTGAAAAAGATTTATTGTAAACTAAGTCATGTTGAACTTGTTTTTTTGGCTCTTTTATATCATCTTTTTGACCAAAATTTAGGTTTTTAACTTTGCTAACTATTTTGTCTGTACACTCTTCACCTAGCCAATCAAACAATCGATTAATTGATTGTTCTGGATTTAATGAAAAATCATTTTGATTGAAAAAATAAATATTCTCTTTTCTTTCAATTTTATTTTTGAAATTGCTATATAATTGGAAAAATTGGACAGCTCCCAAAACAGATGGGGAAACAAAATTATTTTCAATTTTTTCCTCTATTTTAATATCAATACGATTAAGATCATTAATGAGTCTGTCATACTCAGAGAATTCCCATCTCATCCTCTTAAAACTACCCGCTAATGGTAGAATTGGCCTCTCACACATTATCACTCTATAATTATCAGAAAGATAGAGCAATGCAAATACCAAAAAAGGATCTTTAATAATTAATTTCTTTTTATTAATAGAAAACTTGGATTTAAGAAATGACAATGAAGATTCGTTCCCAAATAATGTTTTAACAGCTTTCTTTAGAGCTGAATCGTTATCCTTCACTCCTAATTTAAACTTAGCATTTAAATTGAGAATACTATTAAAAACATCATCGAAATCACTATAACTAATATTTGCACCAGGAATCAAGTAATTTAAATTGACCTCTGAAATGCCTTGGGACGCATTAAAAGGCTCGTAAACCATGTTATATCCATCAATAAGAGACAATATATCTCCCAATGCTGTTGTTGCTGTTCTAGGCAAACCAGAAACTATTATTGCCTTCTCAGAATATTTGTTATTTTTTGACATGAGCAAGTTACAACCTGACATTAAAGAAGAAACTTATCAAAAAGCAATTTCTAAAATTAAAAACTTAAAAGATAAACTAACCTTAGATTTAATATGTAACACACTATATGATATGTTTGAAAATTGGAATTTTTGTGGTTTTTATATTCTCAATGATAACGAACTAGAAATATCATTTTATAAATCAGACAAAATACCATGTAGTCCCATAAATATGGGCGGAGTCTGCGGACAATCCCTCAATTCTAGAAAAATAATAATTGTGCCTAATGTTAGTAAATTTCATGGACATATTGAATGCGATCCAAATAGTAAGTCAGAAATTACTATACCATTTCTAAATTACGTATTAGACATTGATTCAAAAGAACTTGATGACTTCGATGAGATTGATAAAAAATATTTAAAAGAAATAATCGAAATGATTTAATTATCTTCTGATTCTACTTCTTCAGGAACTTGCTCTTCAACAACATCATCTTTTAGATTAGATTTATCAACAAATTCAATCAGAGACATCTTTGCAGCATCGTTAACCCTGCTTCCAAGCTTAATGATTCTTGTGTAACCGCCTGGTCTTTGAGCATAACTAGGACCAATAACATCAAATAGCGTCTTAACAGCTGTTTGATTATTTAGGTGTTTCAATACCTGCCTTCTATTATGTAATGTTCCATCTTTTGCTTTGGTAATCATTGGCTCAATAAACCTTTTGAGCGCTATAGCTTTCTGATGGGTTGTTCTAATACGTTTATGCTCGATTAAAGAGCTTGCCATGTTAGACAACATTGCTTTTCTATGAGAAGCAGATTTCCCAACCTTTTTTGTTCTTACTCTATGTCTCACTGTTTTCGTTGTTTTCGTTGTCAAGGTATGGACTAATATCCATTCCAAATTTCAATCCCATTGTTTCAAGTTTTTCAATCAACTCGTTTAAAGATTTTCTACCGAAATTTTTATACTCCAACATTTCGGATTCTTCTTTTTGAACAAGTGCTCCAATCAAAGTAATGCCTGCAGCTTCAAGACAGTTATGACTTCTTACTGAAAGTTCCATTTCATCGATTGAAGATTCAAGAAGCTTACGAGTCTGTAGAATTTCTTCACTTACTGGCTTATCAATCTCCAACACTGAAGGATTGCTAATTGAATTGATAATATTATAGTGCTCAGATAATACTGAAGAACAATAACTTACCGCATCTATTGGAGTAATTGATCCATCAGTCGTAACATCTAAAGACAACATTTCTAAATCTTCTTTTGCTCCTGGCAAAGAAGAAACATTAAATGTGACTTTTGTAACAGGATTAAAAATGCTATCAATTGGAATAATTCCAACCGGTGAATTATTAAGTTTATTTTCTTCGCTTGACTTATAACCCTTGCCTATGCCTAGTCTCAACTCCATCTCTAATGTAGTATCTTTAGCAATATCAGTAATATATAGGTCAGGATTAAGAATAGTAAAATCATTACTTGCCGCTTGAATATTAGCTGCAGTAAAGGTTTTCTTTCCTTTAATCTTTAAACGTATTGGTTCAACAACACTTTCAAAAAGATGAAATCGTACTGCTTTCAAATTCATAAGAATATCAGCAACATCTTCCTTGATACCGTCCAATGTAGAAAACTCATGTAAAGCACCTTCAATCTTCACATTGGTAATTGCTGCTCCAGGAACCGCTGTTAACAAAGCTCTCCTTAGAGAATTTCCTACAGTTATTCCATAGCCTCTTTCCAATGGTTTAATAACAAACTCACTAGAATTATCATCTGTTTCTTTATGTGAAATTTTAAATTTTAATTCATTACTCATTATCTTTTCCTTTTATCTTGAATAGTACTCTACAACTAACTGTTCATTAATAGTCATATCAACTTCTTGTCTTTCTGGATAATTAACAAATGTACCAACCATTTTAGCTTTATCTAAAGATAGCCATGATACATTTAAATCACCTTTAATCATCTTAATTGAATCTAATATAATATCTAATTTTTTACTTTTGTCCCTTACTTGAATGGTATCACCTGGTTTTAATCGATAAGACGGTATATTAACTTTCTTACCATTAACCATAAAATGTGCATGATTAACAAGCTGTCTAGCAGACGGTCTTGAAGGAGCAAATCCTAATTTATAGACTACATTATCTAATCTTGATTCAAGTAATACCAATAGATTAAGACCAGTCTCACCTTTCATTTGTGAAGCTTTTTTAAAATAATTTCTAAATTGTTTCTCTAACATACCATACATAAACTTGATTTTCTGTTTCTCCTTTAATTGTGTGGAATATGTCGTAAAACGCTTTCCAGATTGTCCATGTTGACCAGGTCTATATCCTTTTCTTGATAATAATTTATCAAATTTTGGATTTCCAAAGATATTAACTCCAAGTTTTCTGACCAGTTTGCCTTTAGGTGTATTTAGTTTTGCCATATAATTTTATACTCTTCTCTGTTTCTTAGGTCTACAACCATTATGAGGTAGTGGAGTTACATCAGATATCGAAGTTATTTGTAACCCTGCACCTGATAACGCTCTAATAGCTGACTCTCTACCTGCTCCAGGACCTTTTACCCTAACTAAAACTTTTAATAAACCCATACCAACAACCTCGCCTGCAACTTTCTCTGCTGCTATAGAGGCTGCATACGCAGTATTTTTTCTAGATCCTCTAAAACCTGCTTTTCCAGCAGTGGCCCACGCAATAACATTACCATATTCATCAGTAACTGTAATATTTGTATTGTTAAATGTTGCTTTTATATGGACAATACCCTTTGAGCCCACTTTCTTTTTCTTTGATTTACCTTTTACTGCCATAATCTTATACTGCTACCTTTTTATTACCAAGTCCTACTGTTTGCTTCTTTCCTCTTTTGGTACGAGAGTTTGTCTTAGTTCTCTGCCCTCTTACTGGCAAAGATTTCCTATGTCTTACACCTCTATAAGTACCAATATCTTGTAATCTTTTAATATTTTTAATATTCTCGGTTCTTAATTCGCCTTCAATTAGCAATTTCAAATCAACAATAACTTTTCTAATAGAATCTTCTTCTTTGCTACTGAGATCAGTAACTCTAGAATCAGGATTAATTTTGGCTAATTCGCATATTTTTAATGCGGTAGTTAAACCAATTCCATGAACATATCTAAGAGAATGAGCGACTTTCTTATTTTTTGGTATATCAATTCCTGCTATTCTAGCCATTATCCTTGCCTCTGTTTAAATCGAGGATTTCTCTTATTAATAATATAAATACGTCCTTTTCTACGTACAATAATACAATCTCGACTTCTTCTCTTGACTGATGCTTTAACTTTCATAATTATTGCCTAAACGTAATTCTTCCTCTAGTTAGATCATATGGAGATAACTCTAAATCAACTTTATCGCCAGGAAGCATTTTAATAAAATGCATACGCATTTTACCGCTTACATGTGCAAGAACTTCGTGTTCTTTGCCTCCTAAGTTTATTATCACTCTAAACCTTGCTCCTGGTAAAGCTTCCTTTATAACTCCCTCAACTGCTATTGATTCTTGTTTTGCCATACTATGTTAAAATTCTGGGTTGGAACTTAGTAATAAGAACTGAATGTTCAAAGTGTGCACTTGGCTTCCCATCTTGTGTCTTAATCGTCCACCCATCTTTATCAGTTTTAATGTGTCTACTACCCAAATTAACCATTGGTTCAATAGCCAAACACATACCTTCCTCTAATACAACATCGTGACTATGATTCTTAGGTTCACAGAAATTAGGAACTTGAGGATCGAGGTGGAGTTGTTTGCCAATACCATGCCCCACTAATTCTCGGACAATTGAATATCCTTTCGATTCCACATATTCCTGTATAGCCTGACTAATATCATAGACAAGATTACCAGCTACTGCTTTACTAATGCCTATATCAAGTGCTTCTTTTGTTGTATTTAATAATAATGCTTTTTCTTTAGAAATCTCACCCACTGGAATAGTTCTTGCAGAATCACTATAGTAACCATTCTTAAGAACTCCACAATCAATTCCTACTATTTGTCCCTCTTTTAATGTTATATCCTTTGGTATTCCATGTACAATCTCATCATCAACTGATATACATAAAGTAGACGGAAAATTATTATATCCTTTAAATGCAGGAATTCCATCTTTTGAAACAATATAATCCTCAGCAATCTTATCTAATTCTAAAACAGATTGACCAGGAACAATATATGTCTCAACAAGATCTAGAGTATCAGATAATATCTGACAACTTTCAGTCATCTTATTAACTTGTTCCATATTATTTAAATCAACCATTACCTTCTACCTCTCATCTTACCTTTTGCTAAGAAACCATCGTAATGTCTTGATAATAAATGTGTTTCTATTTGATTAAGGGTATCTAAACCAACACCAACAATAATTAATAAACTTGTACCACCAAAAAATGAAGCGTAATTATACTCTAAACCAGCAAATTGTTGTAAGAAGTATGGCATTAAAGCAATAAATCCAAGAAAGCACGCTCCAGGCAATGTTACTCTAGTTAATATATTCTCAATAAAATTTGCTGTTTTTCTTCCAGGTTTTACTCCAGGGATAAATCCTCCCTGCTGTTTTAATGTTGAAGAAACTTGATTTGGATCAAATTGTAGTGCCGTGTAAAAATAGGTAAAGAAGACAATCAATAAAGCAAAACAGAGATTAGAAAACCAATGATCCATTGCAAACCAAGACATAAAACCTGATTGTACAGCCTCTTGTCCTAAAAAAGTAGCAATTGTACCTGGAATTAATAATATAGACTGCGCAAATATAATCGGAATAACACCTGCAGTATTAATTTTTAATGGTAAATATGTAGATTGACCACCATAAACTTTTCTACCAATTACTCTCCTTGCATATTGAATAGGAACTTTTCTAATCCCTTGTTGAATAAGAACAATTAACATAACTAAAAAGAAGAACAGGATTGCCAAAGCCAATTCAAATAATATATTTGTTTGACCTGTTCTAAGATATTCTAGTTCAGCGAAAGCAACATTTGGAAATCCAGCTAAAATTCCAACCATAATAATAAGAGATATACCATTACCTATACCATGCTCTGTAATCTTTTCTCCAAGCCACAATAACAACATTGTACCTGTTGTAATAGAAACGATTGCAGTAAATCTAAACATCCACCCCATCTCTAGTACAACTGGAACACCATTTGGCGTTACTAAACTTTCCAATAGAAAAACAATACCAATAGACTGAATAAAAGATAAAACTACTGTACCATATCTTGTAATTTGAGTAATCTTTGCTCTACCACTCTCTCCTTCTCTAGCTAATCTTTGGAAATATGGAAGTGTAGTTTGTAAAATCTGAACAATAATTGAAACAGATATATAAGGCATAATTCCTAGCCCAAAAAGAGCAGCTTGGGCAAAAGCTCCACCTGTAAACATATTAAATAAACCAAAGAAAGTATCTTCAAATTTTTCCATGGCTTCAAAAAGAGCTGTAGTGTCGATACCAGGAATTGGAATTTGAGCTCCAATTCTGACAACTACTAAAATTCCTAATGTAAATAGGATTTTTCTTCTCAGTTCAGGAATGGCAAAAATATTTCTTATTTTCTCAATCATTCCACAATAACCTTTCCACCAAGTTCTTCTATTTTTCTAGCAGCTGACTTACTAAATGATGAAGCAGTAATATTATATGCTTTTTTAATATCGCCATTTGCTAAAATCTTAACAGGAGCAAAATTTGAAGAAATCAAACCGTTCTTAAATAATACCTCTGAATCAATATTTTTAACTTTAATTTTTCCAATATCAGAAAGGTTAACAGTTTCATATGATTTTTGAAAATTTGAATTATTAAATCCTCTCATTGGAACTCTTCTATAAAGAGGCATTTGACCTCCTTCAAACCAATATCTATGTTTGAATCCACTCCTTTGACCTGCACCTTTATGGCCTCTACCTGCAGTCTTTCCTAATCCAGACCCAGGACCTCTACCAACTCGCTTTGATTTTTTGAGTGAATTAACTGGTTTAATTAATTTCATTTAACTTCCTCAACCTTAATCAAATAATCTATTTTTTTAACCATCCCGTATATAGAATCATTCAAATCTAGAACAACAGACTGATTAATCTTCCTCAATCCTAGAGCATCTAATGTTGCTTTAGCTTTTCTAGAATACCCAATTCTACTTTTAACTTGTGTAATTTTTATTTTTTTATTGGCCACTTTTATACCTCAAACAAATTATTTGGAGTCTTACCTCTCTTTTTAGCAACTTTTCTTATATCCTGTAAATTTAAAAGCGCATTCATAACAGCTTTAGCAACATTCATAGCATTATTTGAACCCAATACTTTGGTGTAAATATTACTTATACCTACTTGCTCCATAATTAGTCTTACAGCAGATCCAGCTATAATTCCAGTTCCAGGAGGAGCAGGCTTTAGTAAAACTCTGCTTGCACCATGTTTTCCAATAATCTCATGGGGAATTGTATAGTTGTAAACAGGTACTTTAATTAGATTTTGTTTAGCGGTATCTTTTGCTTTAGTAATTGATACTAATACTTCGTTTGCTTTTCCAGCACCAATACCAACATGAGTTCTTCCATCTCCTATAACTACAAGAGTAGAAAAACTAAATCTCTTTCCTCTAGAATTAACTTTAGCAACCCTATTAATTCTTATAACTGATTCTTCCCTTAGGTCCAATTCTGAATGATTAATTGTACTCATTTATTCTCCATTATTAAAATTTTAATCCGCCTTTTCTAGAAGCGTCTGCCAATGACTTTATTCTTCCATGATACTTAAAACCATTTCTATCAAAATAAACACTTATTACTTTTTTAGATTTAGCCCTCTCAGCAAGAGATTCCCCTACAAGAGAAGCAAGTTCAGTTTTATTGATTTTCTTACCATTATAAACTTTCTCCTTAGATGAAGCAGCAACAATTGTATTTTGACTAAAATCATCAATAATCTGGGCTTCTATATGTTTCGCGCTTTTATAAACACACAATCTATATTCTCCCTCGATAGGAAAAGATTTTTTTGATCTCTTTTTTCTGCGTAAATATTGCTCTTTTTTTACTTTTAAAATACCCATGTTTTACTCAGTGCCTCCAACAGTTTTACCCTGTTTAGAACGAACATATTCATCTTTATATCTAATTCCTTTTCCTTTATAAGGTTCAGGCTTTCTTAATGCTCTTATTTTTGCAGATACTTGACCAACTAATTGCTTATCAATTCCTTTAATCTCAAGCTTGTTTTTTTGTGCATCTGCTTCAATACCATCAGGAAGTTCTAATATAATATCATGTGAAAAACCTAACTGAAATATAAGTCGAGTACCTTGACTCTTTACATTATAACCAACACCTACAATCTCTAAATGCTTTGAAAAACCACTATTAACACCCTCAATTGCATTAGAAATTAATTGTCTCACTGTACCATGCATAGCTCTTGAATGCGTATCATCATTTTTTACAGATACTCCAATTGAATCTTTATCAATTTTCAGATCTAGTTCTTCAAAAAGATTCACTGATAATTTTCCTTTAGGACCATTAATGAGCAAACTAGAACTATTCTTCTCTATTTTTACACCTTCTGGCACTGTAATTGGATTATTCCCTATTCTTGACATTCTACCAAACGTTGCAAAGCAACTCTCCTCCAACTTTTAATTCTCTTGCCACCTTATTACTTACCACTCCTCTTGAAGATGAAATAACACTAATTCCTAGTCCATTCAAGACTCTAGGAATATCACCAACAGATACATATACTCTTTTTCCAGGCTTACTAATCTTCTCAATAGTAGTAATAGCTGGTACATCATTATCATATCTTAAAAAGATTCTAATATCTTCTTTTTTTGATTCTTTATTTACAAATACAAAATTATCAATATATCCTTCTTCTTTTAGAACAAGAGAAATTCTTTTCTTTAATTCAGAGGATGGAATATCTATCCATCTCTTCTTAGAAGAATAACCATTTCTTATTCTTGTACAATAATCTGCTATTGGATCTGTCATTGACATAAATATGCTCCTTACCAGCTTGCCTTTGTTACACCAGGAAGCTCTCCTTTAAGTGCTAATTCTCTAAAAGTTATTCTTGATAAACCAAATTTTCTCATGTATCCCTTCGGACGGCCGGATACTAAACATCTGTTGGTTAGCCTAACATGACTAGAACTTCTTGGAAGTTTTTGTAATTTTTTGATTGCATTTAATTTGTCTTCTTCAGAAGTCTTTGGATTTTTAATTAAATCCCTTAATTCTTTTCTTAAAAGATAATGTCTCTTAACTTTTTTTGCTAAATGCTTTTCTCTTGAAATTTTAGACTTTTTCGCCATCTTTTTCCTCGTTTAATTTATCTTCTTCTACCGGAGCTTCTTCTACTGGAGGAGCTTTTCTTACCGGAACTTCTTCTTCTATCTCAGTGCCTTTTTCTTTAATAGGAAGTCCCATTGCTCTTAACATTTCATATGAAATCTCATCATTGTCTGATGAGGTTGTAATAATCACATCCATACCTCTAATAGTATCAACTTTATCATAATCAATTTCAGGAAATACAACCTGTTCCTTAATTCCAAAACTATAGTTTCCTTGACCGTCAAATGATTTGTTAGATAAACCTCTAAAATCTCTCGTTCTTGGAAGGGCTACAGCACATAATCTTTCTAAAAATTCATACATATAATTCTTTCTTAATGTCACTTTACAGCCAACAGGAAATCCTTTCCTGATCTTAAAATTTGAAACATCTTTTTTTGCTTTAGTCACAATAGGTTTCTGTCCTGTAATTAACATTAATTCATCCAAAGCTGCTTTTAGCGCTTTAGAATCATTCTTGGCATTTCCTAAACCAATATTCAAAGTTATCTTTTCAATTTTTGGAGCTTCCATAACACTTTCTAAATTGAATGTCTTAATAAGATGCGGTCTTACCTCATTAAGATATTTTTGTTTATATGTAGGAGTATATGTTGCTTCTGCCATAATTAACCAAGCTCCTTACCACTTCTCTTCGAAACTCTTACTTTTGATTTATCTTTCAATAGCTTAAAACCAATTCTTGAGATTTCATTATTATCTAAAATCATAACATTTGATATATGTATAGATCTTTCTCTCTCAGTAAATCCGCCTTTAGGATTTTCTTGAGAGGGTTTTAATGTCCTTTTAGTTAACCCAATTCCTTCAACAATAATTCTTTTATTTACTGGAAATACTTTTAATACTTTTCCTGACAAACCTTTGAAATTCCCAGAAATTACTTTTACTACCATATCTTTTTTAATTTTCATTATAAAACCTCTGGAGCCATTGATATAATTTTCATATATCCATTATCTCTTAATTCTCTAGCAACTGGTCCAAATATTCTTGTACCTCTTGGCTCATTTTGCTCATTTAATAAAACAGCAGCATTATCATCAAATCTTATATATGAACCATCTTTTCTTCGTAATTCTTTCGCAACTCTAACGACAACAGCACGAGAAACATCTCCTTTTTTTACCATTCCTCCTGGAATAGATGTCTTCACAGACACAACAACAACATCGCCTATGCTAGCATATCTCCTCTTAGAACCACCCAGCACTTTAAAACACTGCACAACTTTTGCACCAGAATTGTCAGCCACTTTTAACTTTGTTTCCTGTTGAATCATATTATTTCTCGTTTTTCTCCGTCAATCTTGAAACACGCCATCTTTTAGTTTTGCTCAACGGTTTAGAAGAAACAATCTCAACTAAATCTCCATTCTTATGAGAATTATCTTCATCGTGAACATAATATTTTTTTGATTGTCTTATATATTTCTTATAAAGTCTATGTTTGACTAATCTTTCCACGCTAACAACTATAGTCTTATCCATAGAATCAGATACAACCTTACCAACTAATTTTTGACGATTTCTATCCATTAGTATTATCCTTATTCAACATTTTCTCTCTTAATACTGTCTTAATTTTTGCATTCTCTTTACGTAAATCTGACAACAATCGATGATCCTCTAACTGTTGAATAGATTTTTGAAAACGATATTTTTGTAAACTTTCTTTGTTATCGTTTAAGCGTGAAAGTAAATCGTTATCAGATAATTGTCTTAAATCATTTACTTTCATCTAAACCTCTTCTTGCAACTAATTTTGTTTTAATAGGTAGTTTGCTCCCTGCATTTTTAAATGCTTTATGTGCAACATCTCTTGGTATTCCTTCTACTTCAAATAGTATTCTCCCTGGTTTTACATTGCTTACCCAATATTCAGGAGCACCTTTTCCTTTACCCATTCTTGTCTCCAATGGTTTCTTGGTAATTGGCTTGTCAGGAAATATTCTAATCCACATCTTTCCAACTTTTCTAACAAACCTAGAAATTGCAACTCTTGAAGCTTCAATCTGTCTAGCAGTAATCCAACCAGGTTCCATTGCTTTCAATCCATAGCTACCAAAATTGACTTCAGTACCACCTTTAGCCATACCTCTTCTGTTTCCTCTATGAACTCTTCTAAATTTTACTCTTGTAGGTTCTAACATTATTTACTCTTCGCTTTATTAAACCCATTACAAATCCAAACTTTAATACCGATAATTCCGTATGTAGTCTGTGCTTCAACAAGAGCATAATCGATATTTGCTCTAAGTGTATGAAGCGGTACTCTTCCATCCATAAATCTTTCAGATCTTGCAATCTCAACTCCACCTAATCTACCTGCAACATTTATTCTTATACCTTCAGCGCCCATTCTCATCGTAGACTGCATTGTTTTATTAATGACTCTTCTATATGCCATTTTCTTAATTAATTGACTTGCAATATTCTGACCTACAAGTTCCGCATTTAACTCAGGTCTTTTAACTTCATTAATATTTAACTGGATATCGTTTGTATTACAAAGTTTTGCTACTTCTTTTTTCAATCTTCCAACTTCTTCTCCTCCTTTACCAATAACAATACCCGGTCTAGCGGTATGAAGTGTAATGGTGATCGATTGCGAAGTTCTTTCAATATTGATAGATGAAACTGATGCATCTTGAAGTCTTTTCTTAAGATATTTTCTTAATTGGATATCTTGAGCTAAGTCAACAGCATACTGGTTCTTCTTAGAAAACCAGTTAGATTCCCAATCTTTATTTACATCTAACCTATATCCTTTTGGATGTGTTTTTTGTCCCATTTAATTATCCTATAATTATCTTTAAATGACTAGTTCTTTTCTTAATTCTGCTTGCACGACCTTGTGCACGCGCTCTAAATCTTTTTAAAGGCTGACCTTCATCAACAGTAATTGTTTTTATCATAACACTATTCATATCCTTATCAAATTTCTCATTGCTCACAGCATTAGCAACAGCAGATGACAACGTTTTTCCAATAATTTCTGCTCCTTTTTCATCCATATGTCTCAATGAAGAAAGTGCTTTATTGACATTCAAACCTCTCACACAATCAGCAACTTTTCTAAGTTTCTTTGGTGACTGTCTTATATTGTTAGATTTTGAAATAATTTCCATAGTTTTTTATTTCCTATCTCCTGAATGCATTCTAAATATTCTTGTTGGAGAAAATTCACCAAGTTTATGTCCAACCATATTTTCAGTTATAAAAACAGGAATAAACTTATTGCCGTTATGAACAGCAAAAGTATGTCCAACAAAATCTGGAGTTATTACTGAATTTCTAGCCCAAGTTTTAATAACACTTTTCTTTTTTGATTTCTCCATTTTCTCTATTTTCTTTAAAAGTTTAAAATCAATATGTGGTCCTTTTTTGATCGATCTAGACATTAACTATTTCTCCTCTTTACGATTAAAGAATCTGATTTCTTATTTTTCTTTCTAGTTTTATATCCTTTTGTAGGTTTACCCCAAGGAGTGGTTGGGTGTCTTCCTCCAGAACTCTTACCTTCACCTCCACCCATAGGATGGTCGACAGGATTCATTGCTACCCCTCTAACCTTAGGACGCTTACCTAACCATCTAGATCTACCAGCCTTACCTGATTGAATTAATTCATGGTGTTTATTGCCTACTATGCCAATCGTAGCTAAACAATCTTCAGGAACCATCCTTACCTCACTAGATGGCATTTTTAAAGTTGTAAAACCTTCATCATTTGCCATAATCTGAACATAGGAACCTGCACTTCTAGCCAATTGTGCCCCTTTACCAGGAACCAACTCTACATTGTGTACAAATTGTCCAGATGGTATATTTTTTAACATCATAGCATTACCTGTCTTCAGAGAAGTTTTTTCACCAGAAATAACTATGTCACCCACTTTTAATCCGTCTGGTTGAACAATATATCTTTTTTCACCATCTGAATAATAAAGCAATGCAATAAAAGCACTACGATTTGGATCATATTCAATTGTTGCTACTTTAGCTTCAATATCAAATTTATTTCTCTTGAAATCTATAATCCGATAACTACGTTTATGTCCTCCACCTCTTCTTCTAGATGTAATTCTACCCTTATTATTTCTTCCGCCTGTTTTATTGAGTTTTCTTACCAGAGATTTCTCAGGCTTACTGGTAGTAATCTCAGCAAAATCAGGTCTAGAAGCGAATCTAGAAGCAGGTGTAATCGGTTTTAGTTGTTTTGTTGCCATAATTATAATTTCTTATATACTAAATAGATCTATGTTATAACCTTCTATTAATGTTACTAAAGCTCTTTTCTTTAATTTTGTATATCCATTTGTTCTAATTGTTCTTCCACCGCTTTTTACTGTCATTTGTTTGGCTTTACCTTTTCTATTGGTAATAGCTACTTTTAAAACTTTAACTTTAAATTTTTTCTCAACAGCTTTTTTTATCTCAATCTTATTTGCACTCAAAGGTACTTCAAATGCATATTTATTATCTTCATCTTGTAAAAGAGTCATTTTTTCAGTCACAATTGGACGTATCAATATCTGAGAAATATCATTCATTTTATTTGTCTCCTCCAAATCTAGATGAAATAACTTCAAGTCCGCCTGAATCAATCAAAATAATGTCCGAATCAAATAAATCCACAATCGAACAAGAAGATGCTTTAACTATATTTACGCCTTCAATATTACGTGATGCTAAAAGTAAGTTATTATCCACTTCAGATGTAACAATTGTTAATTTTCTATCAGACAAATCATTGTCATGTAAAAATTGAACTAATTCCTTAGTTTTATTTGTTTTGAGATTAATCGAATCAGTTATCTTTAAAGATTTATTCTTTGTTTTATCAGAAAGAATACATTTAAAAGCTAATTTCTTTGTCTTAGCATTAACCTTCTTAAAATAATACTTTGGGCTAGGTCCAAAAATAACACCACCACCTCTCATTAAAGGAGATCTTATTGTTCCAGCTCTAGCATTTCCAGTACCCTTTTGTTTAAATGGTTTCTTACCTCCACCAGATACTAAGGATCGATTCTTAGTAGAACTTGTACCTTGCCTTGCATTATTTAACTCAGCCACAACGCATTGGTATACTACCTGATTATTCATCGGAACTTTAAATACTGAATCACTCACAGTATAATCTTTTTTATTATTGATTGATTTTATCTTCATTTTTTCAAAATAAATACTATAGCATTATTTGCACCTGCAATAGATCCTTTAACATATAGTAAGTTTTTTTCCTTATCGATATTAACAATTTCAAGATTTTTTGCAGTATTATAAGAATTTCCTCCTAATCTACCGGCCATCTTTAGCCCTTTAAACACTCTAGAAGGCCAAGATGCTTGTCCGATTGACCCTCCAGCTCTTTCAGTATGTTTTGTACCATGGGTAGCAGGTTGTCTTCTAAAACCATGTCTTTTAATAACTCCAGCGAAACCTTTACCTTTTGATTTCGACCTTACACTAACCATTTCTCCAATATTGAAAATTGAAGAATCAAATTTTTGACCTAATTCATAATCAAATCCATCTACAGATTGAAACTCTGCCAATACTTTAGCAGAATCTATTTTTGCTTTTTTCAAATGTCCTTTAAGAGGCTTATTTGTATTTCGTTTTGATTTCTCTCCAAAAGCAAGCTGTACAGAATTATAACCATCAGAATCTATAGTTTTTACCTGTGAGACTGTACATGGACCAGCTTGAATCAAAGTAACTGGAACAACATGCCCATTCTCATTGAATATTTGGGACATTTTTAATTTTTTACCAATTAAACCGTACATATTAACCTCTAATCTCTATATCTACACCAGCTGGCAAATCTAATTTCATTAAAGATTCAACAGTCTTTGGTGTTGAATTCACAATATCCACTATTCTTTTATGGATTTTTGTCTGAAATTGTTCACGAGATTTTTTATTAACAAAAGGTGATCTTAAAACCGTATAAATAGTTCTCTTTGTTGGTAATGGAATTGGACCAGAGATAATTGCTCCAGTAGATTTAGCTGTTCTTATAATTTTCTCTGCAGATTTATCCAGAAGTTTATGGTCATAAGCCCTTAGTGAAATTCTTATTAGGTCTTTACTCATTATTCTTCAACTCCATTTTTAACTCTTGTTTTCATTAACTTTTCCTCCACTTGAGCGGGAACTTTATCATAGTGAGAAAAATCCATATAAAAATTTGCTCTTCCTTGAGATAGAGATCTTAGATCGGTTGCATACCCAAACATTTCACTAAGCGGCACAACCGCTTTAATCTGTTGATTTGAACCTTGTTGACCAATTGTATCTACTTTACCTCTTCTTGAATTAATATCTCCTATAACATCACCCATATAATCATCTGGAGTTGTTGCTTCAACTTTCATAATTGGTTCCATTAAGACAGGGTTAGCCTGTTTACATGCAGCAATAATTGCTCTAGAACCAGCTACTTTAAATGCAATTTCTGATGAATCAACATCATGGTATGATCCAAATACAAGTTCAACTTCTACATCTGGAATAGGATATCCATATAAGACACCATTTTGCAATGATTCTTGAATACCTTGATCAACAGCAGGTATATATTCTCTAGGAATAACACCTCCAACAATTTTGTTTACGAAAGTATACCCGCTTCCTTGTTCTGCAGGTTTTACATTTATTACAACATGACCATACTGTCCACGACCGCCAGACTGGCGGATAAATTTTTCATCAATTTTTTCAACAGGTTTTTGTATTGCTTCTCTGAACGAAACTTGAGGTTTTCCAATATTGGCATTAACATTAAATTCTCTTTTAAGCCTATCAATAATAATCTCTAAATGGACTTCACCCATTCCTGAAATCAAGGTTTGCGCCGTTTCCTTATCAACTGCTACTTTAAAAGTTGGGTCTTCTTCACTTAACTTATTCATTCCTTTAGCTAATTGATCTTGATCTCCTTTAGAGACAGGTTCAATCGAAACCGAAACAACAGGTTCTGGAAATTCCATTGATTCTAAAACAACATCACCCTTTTCTGATAATGTATGTCCAGTATTAGTATTTTTTAAACCAATCACTGCAACTATTTCTCCAGCTTTAACCTCTTGGAGCTCTTCTCTTTTATTAGCATGCATCTGTAAAATTCTTGAAATACGTTCTTTTTTACCTGTATTAGAATTAATACAAAAAGAACCTTTCTTTAAAGACCCAGAGTAAACTCTCAAATAAGTTAGTCTTCCAACAAAAGGATCAGTAGCAATTTTGAATGCAAGGGCTGTAAAGGGTGAATCATCAGAATTTTTGATATTTATTTTTTCTTCAGGATTATCAACTAAAGAAGCTTCAGTGCTATCAATATCAACAGGAGAAGGTAAAAAAGCAATGACAGCATCTAAAACTCTCTGAACACCTTTGTTTTTAAAAGCCGATCCACATAGAGTTGGAACAAAAGCATTTTCTAAACAACCTTGTTTTAATGCACTTACAATTTCTTCAGATGAAATTTTTTCTTCATTAACATATTTTTCCATTAATGTATCATCATATGTAGAAACTTCTTCTACAAGGAAATTTCTCCATTTGTCTGCTTCAGAGACTAAATCTGCTGGAATATCAATATATTCAAAGTCAGCTCCTTGAGTACTTTCGTTATAATCAATAGCTTTCATTCTTACTAAATCAATAACTCCATGAAAATCTTCACCTGAACCAATGGGCAATAAAAGAGGTAAAGGTTTAGCATTTAATCTATCTTTCATACTTTGTATTGCAGCATGAAAATCGGCACCAACTCTATCCATTTTATTGATAAAAGCAATTCTTGGTACATTATATTTTGTTGCTTGTCTCCAAACTGTCTCACTTTGAGGTTCAACTCCAGCAACTGCACAAAAAACAGCAACTGCACCATCAAGAACGCGTAATGATCTTTCTACTTCCATAGTAAAATCTACGTGCCCTGGGGTATCAATTAGGTTAATACGATTCTCATCCCAATAGAAAGTTGTTGCAGCTGAAGTAATTGTAATGCCTCTTTCTTGCTCTTGAGCCATCCAATCCATAGTTGCTGCACCATCGTGAACTTCACCGATTCTATGGGTTTTACCAGAATAATATAACATTCTTTCTGTTAATGTTGTTTTTCCAGCATCCACATGGGCCATAATCCCAATATTTCTTACAATTTTTAAACTAGAAGACATTCTTACCTTCCCCTACCAAAATGAGCAAACGCTTTGTTTGCCTCAGCCATACGATGAGTATCTTCTTTCTTTTTTATTGCATTCCCTTCATTGTTTGATGCTGCAATAAGTTCACTAGCTAAACGATTTGACATAGGGCTACCAGATTTATTTTTTGCACTATCAATAATCCAATGTGATGACAGATAAAACTGTCTATTAGATGGGACTTCGATTGGAACTTGATAAGTTGCTCCACCAATTCTCCTTGATTTTACTTCTACATGTGGCGCAGCATTATTTAAAGCTTTTTTAAAAATATCTATAGGATCTTTTTTTGTTTTATCTTTAATGATATCTAGTGAGTTATAGAATATCTTTTCAGCAATTCCTTTTTTACCCTGGGTTAATAGATAATTAATAAACTTAGATACTTCTAAATCATTAAATTTAGGATCAGGGCTGATAGATCTTTTTTCTGGTCTTCTTCTTCTCATCTTTATTTTTTAGGTTTCTTTGCACCATAACGTGATCTACTAGTTCTTCTATCATCTACACCAGCAGTATCTAAAGAACCGCGTACTATATGGTAACGGACTCCAGGAAGATCTTTTACTCTACCACCCTCAATTAATACTATTGAGTGTTCTTGCAGATTATGACCTTCTCCTGGTATATATGCGGTCGCTTCAATACCATTAGTTAGTCTCACTCTTGCAACTTTCCTTAAAGCAGAATTAGGTTTTTTGGGCGTAGTTGTATAAACACGAGTACATACACCTCTTTTCTGAGGGTTATTCTCGAGAGCCCTGCTAGCTGTTTTTTTAACAGTTCTTTTTCTACTCTTTCTTATTAACTGGTTTACTGTTGGCATAATTATTTTTTTCCTTCAATAAATACAAAAACGTCGAAATATATCGTTATAACGAGCAAGAATCAAACTTTTTCTTGAACGCGTAGGAGAAAAGCATTCTACTTACAAAAATTAATTAAATATATTATAGAAGAATATTCTAGTTATCGTCTTCAATTTTGATATTTTGTAAGTCAGGAAAACCGGTCCCTGCTGGGATTAATCGCCCTAATGCAACATTTTCTTTAAGACCAAGTAAGAAATCTGTCTTAGACGCAGTCGCTGCATCAGTTAAAACACGAGTTGTTTCTTGAAAGGAAGCTGCAGATATAAAACTTGTCGTGTTTAGTGAAGATTGTGTTATTCCCATAAGAATTGGTCCAAATGTTGCTGGCTTAGCTTTATGAAATTTGACCAAATCTTTACCTTTTTCTTTGAGTTCTTTATTTAAATCTTTTGCCTCATTTACAGATATAACTAGACCAATGTCTAAATTTGAACCTCCAGATTCATCAATGACTACCATACCTTTAAGTCTATCATTTTCATCAAACAATACAGATTTATCTAATCTTTCTCTAGGAAGGAATTTTGTGTCTCCTTTATCACTGATTACAACTTTTTTCATCATCTGATTGACAATAATCTCTATATGTTTATCGTTGATACCAACACCTTGCAACCTATATACTTCTTGAATTTCATTAACTAAATATTCTCTCACTGCATTCGGACCCAAAATACTTAAAATATCAGCTGGAGAAATTGCTCCTTCACATAAAGGAGTACCCGCATTAATAAAATCGCCTTCGTGTACAACAACATGTTTTCCGTATGGAATCTTATATACAATCTCTTTTCCGGTTGATGGTATAACAGAAATTTTTCTTATCCCTCTTTTCATTTCTCCAAACTGAACAGTACCATTAACTTCTGTTACAACAGCTGGATTTGCAGGTTTTCTAGCTTCGAATAATTCGGCTACTCTAGGTAAACCACCAGTAATATCTCTTGTTTTACCAATATCCTTCTGGATTTTAACTAAAGTCTGTCCTTTGGAAACTTTCTGACCATCATTGACAACCAAAGTTGCTTTGACAGGTAGGATAGTTCCTCCTGATAATAAGTCTCCTTGTTTCTTAGATTTACTATAAATCTCAATTTGAGGACTCAATCTTCTATTTTTAGATTCAGTAACAACTTTCTGTTTCTTTCCACCTTCTACAGCTTCTTCATGATATGTGTCCCCTTCTATAAAATCTTTCATGCTAATATAACCAGATTGTCTAGCAAGAATAAGATCTGTGTATGGATCCCAAGAAAATAAAATATCATTTTTCTTAATTTTTGATTTATCTGAAATATTAACATTTGCACCATAAGGAATATTATATTCGTCTAAAATATTTCCTTTTGAATCAACAATAGCAACTTTTCCATTCCTTGATAGACATCTGGTAACTTTTTCACCATCTTCATCAACTGTAGAAGCTGATTCATACTTACCATCAAATTGGACTATACCACTATATTTTGATTTCATATCAGATTCCTCAACAATTCTTGTTGCTGTACCTCCAATATGGAATGTTCTCAGTGTTAATTGGGTTCCTGGCTCCCCAATACTCTGAGCTGCAATAATACCTACAGCTGTACCTTTGTTAACTAATTCTCTTCTTGTTAAATCCCAACCATAACATTTTGCACAAACCCCTCTTCTAGTTTCACAAGTAAGAACAGATCTGATTTTAATGGTTGAAATATTATTATCAGAAATAATTGAAGCTTTTTCTTCATCAAATATTTCACCAGATTTAACAATTTTTTTCCCATCAATGACAATATTTTCAGAAGAAGTTCTTCCCAATATTCTCTCAGATAAAGGCTCAATTATTTCCTCACCTTCTTTCAGGTCTGAAATCGTAATACCATTAATTGTCTTACAATTATCCGTAGATACTACTACGTCTTGTGCAACATCAACTAATCTTCTAGTTAAATACCCTGCATCAGCTGTTTTTAGAGCGGTATCTGCTAATCCTTTCCTTGCACCATGAGTAGAAATAAAATATTCCATAACAGATAAACCTTCTTTGAAATTAGACATGATTGGGCTTTCTATAATTTCTCCACCACCAATCATTGATTTTCTTGGCTTAGCCATTAAACCTCTCATCCCAGCTAACTGTTTAATTTGGTCTCCACTACCTCTTGCACCTGAATCTGCCATCATATATACTGAATTAAAACCTTCATCTTCTGACTTTAGGCCTTTCATCATTTCAGATGCTACATCACTTGTAGCTTTTGTCCAGATATCAATAACTTTATTATATCTTTCACCTTCTGTTAGAATGTGTCTATTAAATCTATTTTGAATCTTTTCTACTTCTTGTTCAGCTTTATTGATAATATCATCTTTAAGTTCTGGAATGCTAATATCAGTAATTGATATTGAAGTTCCACTTTTTGTAGCAGTTGAAAAACCTAAATGTTTAAGATCGTCTAACAGTTTTACAGTCTTATTATTGCCAGCTTTTACAAAAGAAT
>Ga0207961_1000038_pt1 | contig 32926 bp, 27 predicted proteins | sample Knorr_S7_td_250__FD_185596 | JGI IMG/M metagenome (GOLD analysis project Ga0207961, IMG submission 185596) | Marine microbial communities from Southern Atlantic Ocean transect - Knorr_S7_td_250_ad_252m_LV_B (SPAdes) (version 2) | ecosystem: Environmental > Aquatic > Marine > Oceanic | place... | reverse complement strand
TCTACCAAACCTAGCTTATACTTTATTTCATGTTTCTTCCACTGGTGGAGGTAAAATACAAATCAATACAGTAGTCCCTGAGGTTTACCCATGGGGGGGCTATTATTATCCAAACATTCCTATTGAGGTAACCGCTGTCCCTAATACAGGATATGTTTTTTCAGGATGGTCGCAGTTTCCTGACTCTAGTCAGGCCATGAAGATTCAGGTCACAGATGGTTTTACGCTGACAGCTATGTTTGAACCATATCTTGGTGGTGACACTCTAGACATAGTAATAAATGAAATAAACTATAACAGCTCAGATGAATTTGATCCTAAAGATTGGATTGAAATTTATAATAATGGAACAGAAAATGTAGATATTTCCAGATGGGTTTTTACTGATGAGAATGAAGATCATCGTTATACATTGCCTGATTCAACAATTATTGACTCTGGTAGCTACATAGTGTTGGCACAAGATGTTAATGCTTTTTTCAACTTTTTTAATGAGACGCAAAATGTGTTTGGGCCCTTTGAGTTTGGACTAAGCGGAGGCGGTGAATCAATAAGCCTGTTTGATATTTCTGGTATGCTCATAGATCAGCTTGAGTACGATGATGCATTTCCCTGGCCAATCGAGCCTGATGGGAATGGACCAACGCTCGAACTTAGATCTCCAGAGTTGCCGAATGAATTAGCAGAGTCCTGGTCTTATTCAAGCGGAAACGGTACGCCGGGTTATCTAAATAGTGTAACTGAATCTTTAAATACTGATATCGCATCTACTGTTCCAGATAAATATTTATTGTATCCAGCATATCCAAACCCCTTTAACTCAAATGTGAAAATTAGATTTAACATTCCAAGTGAACAATTTGTTGAGGTTTCTATTTTAAATATATTAGGAGAAACGGTTCGTATTCTTGCCATAAGTGAATATAGTCCGGGTTTAAATACGTTAGTATGGAATGGTAAAAATGATTATGGTCAAGATTTAAGCACCGGTTTATATTTTTGCACAATAAATACTGAAAAATTTAAAGACAGCATTAAATTACTATTAGTGAAATAAAGAGATCAAATGTTTAGAATTATATTCATAATAATATTTTTTTCAATACTATTTGGAAATGAGTCAATATCTGATGATTTGGCCTATGTAATGGTAATGGAAAAAATTAATAAAAAAACGGTTCCAATAGACTATATCAATAAAGTGTTTTCGAGTAAGAAAATCGAAAGGCATAAAAAGATTCCAGAGCGATTTGCAAGACCCTATGAAAAAAAATCTTGGCCAGAATATAAAAAATTATTTATCAAAGAGTCTCGTATTGTTGCTGGAACCAAATTTTACAGTGAAAATAAAGACCTTATTACTAAGGTTTCGAAAAAATTTAATGTAGACCCATTTATTATACTTAGCATCGCTGGAATCGAGAGCAATTATGGCAAACACTATAAGGGTTTTACGGTTTTTAATTCACTCTATACACAAATCCATGATATGCCAAAGAGGGCAAAGTGGGCATCAAAAGAATTAGCGTCTTACATTGAATACTGTTATGAAGATAAAATAGACCCACAGAGTATTGAAGGTTCATATGCTGGTGCTTTTGGTTTTGGTCAGTTTATTCCATCAAGCTTTAATCGTTATTCCGTCGATTTTGATAAAAATGGCATAAGAAGCCCTCATGAGTGGCCAGATGTATTGGCCAGCATCGCCAATTATTTAATAAAAAATGGATATATCGCAGGTAGTAGTGATTATTCTAAAGGGGGAAATATATGGAAATCAGTTTGGGCATATAATCACTCCGATAATTATGTCATGGCGGTGCTTGGTCTTACTGAAAAAATTAGAGAAAGATGTTCTGGTCTTTTTTCAGATGTTGAAAACAGATTAGGCTATATTATAGAAAATTTTGATGCTGTAGATAGTAAATCTGTTGCAGATTTGCAAAAAGCATTAAATGCTAATGGCTATGACTTAGAAGAAGATGGAAGATTAGGTAAAAACACTTTAGATGCAGTCAGAGATGCTCAAGCTGATCGAGACAAGGCAAACCAGATGGTTGGTTCTACAAACAAAGAAGTTTCCGAATGAGTTGAGCGGCAAGCATCAGTTAGTCTAAAATCTGACCGTAAGCATAATTATTTTTCCATCTCTTTTAATATCAACGGGAATGCTTTGCCCCGGTTTTATCTCTTCCATTCGTTTCATGTATTCATAAATATCTTTAATCGGTTTTTTGTTTATTGATTTGATTATATCTCCAGATCTAATACCGGCCTTAGCTGCTGCACCGCTAGAGTCATAGATTTTATCTACTTTTAAGCCCTCAACCGTGCTGCCATAGTGAGGCATTATCCCCATTTTTACCTTTTGATTGTACCTCTGAGTTGGTCGTTTTTTAGGGCCGGCGACCGTGAACGCAGGTTTCTTTTCATTTCTGCTTAGGGCTATTACTGTTTTATATATTATTTCTAGTATTTGTTTTTCTCCGGAAGCGTTTATGTCTTGCCAGTCATCCTCTGGGAGGTGATAGTGGTTGCTATAGTCACTGGTAAAAAAGAATAATACAGGAATGTCTTCTGCATAAAAACTTGCATGGTCACTTGGTCCATACCCAGCCTGATCATATTCTAATTTTATGTTATAAATTTTTGATAAACTGTCTAACATCGATTCAAACACCGGAGATGTTCCAACTCCCCCAATCATTGCCGTAGAGTCCTTCATTTTTCCGATCATATCCATATTAATCATGGCAACGATATTGTTTTTTTCAATAGATGGATTTGCGATAAAATATTTAGATCCTAGTAGTCCTTTTTCTTCAGCATCAAAGCCTATAAGCAGAACGCTTCTTTTCAACAGTTGCCTGTTTGACTGAAGCTTATGAGCTAGCTCTAACAATCCAGCTGTCCCTGAAGCGTTATCATTGGCCCCATTATGTATTGCACTTGTATCTGGCTTCAAAGATCCAGACCCAGGGCCTCCATAGCCCAGATGATCGAAGTGAGCGCCAATAACAATATACTCATCTCGGTATCTGTGATTTCTACTAACTATTTCTCCTATTACATTGGCCGCTCTAGAGTAAATGTTTTTTAGCTCTACGCTTGCTGATATTGTAACGCTTGGAATATTGAAAGATACCGGCTTAAGAAGTCGGTTCATTTTATTTTGAATCAATTTTCTCGATGTCCCCACTTTTTTGAGAATATTATCCGCAATGTTGTTATGTAAATGTATAGCAGGGATTCCTGATTTTGAATAGCCGGATATATATTTAAAAGGTATTAGTGTTGTATCTTCTATTTGGGAAATAAATAATATTCCTGCTGCTCCTCGGTCTCTCGCTTCTATCATTTTTTTATGCAGATCAGAGTGTGGCGCATAAATGGAATGGGGGCTGTCTCGCTCAGGACTGTGCCTCATTACCATTACCCATTTGCCTTCTACGTTTAATTCTTTATAATCATTCCATACCAAAGAATCAGTTACCATGTTAAAACCGTACCCGGCAAAAATAATGTCGCTTGAAAGCGTTGCATTTCCAGAAAACCATAGGGGGATATAGTCTTGTTCTATATTCATTGGTTTTTCATTCACAGATAGAGAATTATGCTTCCCAAGTTTTACACTATCAAGAAGACTAAAAGTTTGCTTGAAAGATCCGTTTTCACCGCCTGGCTGAACCCCAAATGATTTTAGATTATTGATTAGGTATGAAATAACATCTCTTGACTCTCTGGTCCCGGGATATCTGCCAGCTCTATCATCATCAGCCAAGAATCTGATATGTTTCATGATATCAGATTCAGAAATATCTGGCGACCCTATGTCCCCGGGCCCGATCTGGCGAAACCAGTAAAAACAAAATCCAACCACGATAATAATGGATATTGTTGATAATAATCTTCTGTTTTCTGTCATAATAAAATATTCTTAGATTAATTTAACACCTTTAATTATATGTCATGGAAAACAATAATGTAAATATTAAGGTTGAAACAACATTTATCAAAGACAGATCATCATCTGAGATTCCCATTTATATGTTTTCGTATAATGTGACAATAGAGAATTGGCGGGCTAGTGAAGTACAGTTGTTATCAAGATACTGGCATATAACAGACGGCAATGGACACGTTGAGGAAATTAGAGGTCCTGGCGTTGTCGGATTAAAGCCAATTATACAGCCAAAAGAAGTTTTTAAATATTCAAGCTATTGTCCTATAAAAACGCCATTTGGGGTTATGCATGGGTTTTTCCAGATGAAGAACAAAGAAGGTGATTATTTCAATGCTTTAGTAGCCCCTTTCAGGCTTATAATTCCTGATCATGTAAACTAATTAATCAGAGGGCTTATTATTATATATACAAGGTATAGCAGTAAAACCCATTTCCCGTAGAGGCTAGTTAAGTGCAGGGGTTTTATCAGTTTTCTATAATTTGTTTTTGAGCCTAGATAAACGGTTGAATTACTACTGTTTGGCTTTGATGTATACTGCCAAAGATGGTAGCCAAATGTTTTTACTATATCAATATCTTCTGTATCATAGGACTCACTAGTATATATTTTTTTATATTCTTCTGCTGGTAAAATGTAGTCGCCTGCGTCAATTATATTCATAAATATATTGGAAAAATATTTATCTGGTAAAATACAAGGCTCAATACCAATGATCCGGCCATTATGGTTTAACACTCTACTAAATTCCTTTAATAATAGCTTACATGTTGCGGAGTCGATATGATGAAGGCAGAGTGAAATAAAAACAAGATCAAAAGAATCGTTCTCAAAAGGAATTCTATCATCTTCTGTAGAAATAAAAGATATTTGTTCAAACCGTTTGTTAGGATATTTTATCCTTGAGCTGATAACTCTACTCTCGTCCACCTCGGCACCTATATAATCATCTGAGTGAAACAATTTTGAGTTTGATCCAATCCCACAGCCAAAATCGAGTACTTTTTGACCCTTTTGATAATAATTGTCTACAAAGTCAAATGTATGTTTCCCCTGAAGCGGCACAACAAGGTTTTTGTATACAAACGTTTCCAATTTAAGAAATAGCCCCATAATCAATCCTTGTAAAGAGACAGAACCCAGAGCGCATCTTCTTTTGAAAGTTTTTTTCCTAATTGTCCAGCTGCGGTTGCTTGTTTATCATTTCTTTGGCCCAGAAGAACACACGCTGTCGGGTTATCATATAGTATTGCCCCAAGCAGAGCATGCAAAACAGGGTCATAATTAGTATTTGAAAATCTGTTTTTTATTTTTTCTTTATTTGATTTCATTTTATTTATAAAGTCAGTGTTTTTAAACTCTTTTACGTTTCTCCGGAAATCACCTTTTGGGAACTCCATAACCTGATCATATTTACCGGTTAGGATGCCATGCTTTATGGGCGAAAAATAACAGACCCCGATATTATTTGATTTTACATGTTGTTTTAGTCCTGATGTTACATATTTAGTATCATAAACATTATATAGAGGCTGTACAACATCAGGGCTGACTATATCCATGAACTTTAATATTTTGCTTGAAGACCAGTCAGATAAACCTATAAACCTTGTTTTACCCTCCTCTTTGAAGCGGTAGATCATTTCAACTGCATCGTCCAGGTATTCATTGTTATTACCAAAATTGCAGTGGTGCAAGTACATAAGATCCACACAGTCAGTTTTAAGATGTTTTAGAGATCTTTCCATTTTTATTTTCATATAATCAGGGTGGTACCAGTGGTTATGGGGACCCATATCCCACCCAACCTTAGAAGCTAAAAAGATATTATTTCGTGGAATTTCCTCCCACATAGAACCAATAACTTTTTCAGAGTGCCCTTCACCATACACATCCGCTGTGTCCCAGTGATTTATCTCACATGAATATGCTTTTAATAATGCCAGCCTGGAGTCTTGATCGGACTGATTAGCCCAGCCTACGTTGGATCCGCCAGAAGTATTTTCTTTTCCAAATGACCAGGCGCCCAGGCTAATAACTGAAACCTGCTCATTGGTTTGACCTAAAGTAATTTTTTCCATTGTTATTAATATAAAATCAGACTGAAAGTTGGCGCAAAGATATTAAAATTTATGTATAATGGAGCAACAATATTTAAAAGTTATAGATATCGGGCACAATGGAAAGTTTCCCGATGATGCGATATCAATCTTGGAAACAACCGTAAGCCAGTGTGCATACGAAAATAAAGTAAAAGCGATTAAGGTAATCACCGGACACGGGTCTGGAAAGCTCCGCAAAAGTGTTCGAGACTGGTGTCACTATCAAGAAGGTCGTTTCAAGGGTGTGATATACGGTGAGGACTATGATATGTTTAATAAAAATGCCGTTGATATGAGGAGTGAATGTAAACAGCCTGATGACGATGACTTTGGTAGAAATAATTCTGCAATTACTTATATATGGCTATGGTAGACAGCGGGAGGTGATAGTATGATAAAAATATATACCAGATTGTTAACAACTATACTTATTGCGATATTTGTTTATAATTGTGCCGGAAGTCCCTACAAAAAAATGAGCATTGAAAACCCTGAAGAATTATTGTCTATACAAGATTCTCTTCTTAGGGTAAAAAAAAATGATGTTAATATAATAAACGCATTAGTCTCTGCTAACAATAGAGTCGCTGAAAAACATATGGAGCAAGGTGATTATATATCAGCCGCTGACCATTTTAAAAAAGCAACTGAACTAAACGCTAGCGATGTTGTGTCAAAATATGGTTTGCTATTAGCCGATGGGAACGTGTTAGTTAAAAAGGGAAACAAGAATGGCATCTGGGACGCGATTGAAAAATACTCAAAGGCCGCAACATTATATCCTAAAAATGGTGAGCCATTTTACTGGATGGCGATTGCCTATACCAAGCTAGGAGACACCGACTTTGATCTCATACTTGAATCATATGAAAAAGCAATATCTCTTGAGCTTGAAAATGAACTTAGAACAGAAGTAGAAAAAAAACATAAACACGCTAAAGAAAGGAAAAATAAATTAGATTCTTTTTGGAAATGAACTATAGGTTTATTGTCACAGAAAGGTGAAAATTATATATAACTTATAATTTCTTGACACGCGATTGATTATTAGGTAAAATTGCTCCCACTCAGCAACAATAGATGCTGAGTGACTTAAAAATCCGAGGTATGAAATGAGATCACAATTGAGCTTTAATAGGCGAGTTGTATACTCGCTGATTGTTCTGTTGCTCGTTGGGCACACTGTGTCCATGGCCGCAGATAAATTTACCGTGTCAGGAACAGTAATTGGACCTGATGGCGAGCCAAAGAAAAAGGTTAAGCTAGAACTTTCTGGTGAAAAATCTTATAAGGGGAAAACCAATAGAAAAGGATCTTTTAAAATTAAAAAGGTTCTCGGTGGAGAGTACTCTCTTCAGGTGTTGGAAAAAAAGGATGTTCTGCATACAGAAACCCTTACTATAGCTGGAGATTTAGAGGATTTAGAAATTAAAATAGCAGCAGCCTCTAGTGAAACACCAGCACCAGCGCCTGAGGCTATTGCGTCTGGTGCTCCTGTAGTTGAGACACCAATTCAGGCCGCTGCGACCCCAGTTTCAGTTCCACAAACTGCTGGAGCCAGTGGAGGCGCTTCAAATGATTTTATTTTAAATGAGCTAAACTTTGAGATAAAAAAATTGACAGCCGAGTTTAAACATCTAACCAGAGAGATGGATGATCTAAAGGCCTTGAGCAAAATGTGGATCAATCCACTAACAATTTATTCAAAAGAAATAATCCTCAAAAATGGCAGTACAGTTTTTGGTAAAATTGTGTACCAAGATGATAAATCATTAAAAGTTGAGACCCTTGTTGGATATCTGATTATAAAGCGGGAAGAAGTTGTTCGTATTGTTGATAATGTTATTACAGAAGATCAGCAAGAATATGTTCCGGAGCAGATCAGAGAAAGTTATGCTCCGCCTCCCATGCCAAAGCTCACTGTCCCTAAATACACTTCTTCCAGTGTTTCTGACAGAGATATGGGCCAGAAATTTTCTGCTAATTGTGTGTTGATGGGTAATATATCTGAAAAGAAAGATAGCCAGGGCAATATTGTTTTTAATGGTGAAATAAAAAACATTGGAGGGCGCCGAGCTGATTTTGTAAAGGTAGATTTTGTTTTTCGTAAAAATTGGAGCGGAGAAACTCGAACTCTTACAACATTTATAGCTGGTTCATATAATACGTTTGACAGTGGGATTGTATCAGACGCGAGCCTATTGCCTGGCGCACTAGGAAAGTTTGAGCTTTATGTTCCTCAAGATTTTGGATCCTTTATTGGCTATTCATATGTAATTGATTGGGAGGAGTACCAGTAGAATATATTGGAATCTGGTAATGTATAGAACTTTATATACCGTTTTAATATTTTTCTTAGCAGTTGTTTATTGTCAGACAGGCAGCGCAGATGTATTCTTTTTGGATATGGGCATTGCTATTGAGCCAAAAAACGGGTCAGAGAAAATAAGCAGGCAGCTAATAAAGCCATCTTCTGATATCAACAACAAAAAAGTTGTGAGAAATAAAGAAACAAGGTCTATCTATATGGCTACTACTTCTGAAATGTTTTCTTCATTAGATAAAATTAATGACCATGTCTCTGCTGTAGAAAAATCTTTTGCTTCAAAACTAAAAACTCTAGAAATAGAAAACTCTAGACTGAGAGATCAAGTTATTAGGTTAAATAAAAAATTAAATTCTGAAATTATGACTACAGGTTATAATAATATTATTGAAACTAAACCAATTACTGAGGTTTTTTCTCCCATAGAAAGTGACCCTGTTAGTGTAAATATAATTGATACAGATTTACCTGTAGATAAAACTAAAAATATTATTAATAAATCTTTAGGGTTTGACGATGAAAGATATAACTCAGGCATGATTTCTTATAATAATGAAGAATATGACAAATGTATTCAGTATTTTAAATCTCTTTCTCTGGTAAAAACGAATAAACGAACATCTGGGAACATTCTACTTTTGCTAGCAGAATCTTATGAACAGGTTGGGAGATATAAACAAGCTTTAATTCATTTAAATAAATTGTCCGAGCTCGGAATTGCTAAATATTCTGATTTAGTTCTAATAAAACAGGGGATGATATATCGCAACATAGGGATGAACAATAAAGCTCAAGAAAGGTTTAAGTCTTTAGTTAATATTTATCCTGACAGCGAATATGTAAATCTTGCCCAAGCAGAAATAAACAATATTTAATTAAAATGAATAGAAAATATAAAATAATCATACTATCAATTGTTTTTTGCAACCTAATCCTTGCTTCTACCCGAATTGTATATACACGACCAGGTTTGATGATGCGGGTGCCAACTTCAAGCGTTCAAAAAGCTCCCTATGTTTTTAGAACGGGGTTTGGAGTTGAACTTCATAATTTTGACCCAATCAATACAGCCAAAGGTGTTTATTTTGACATGGAGTTTGGAAAAGGTTTTACAGCTGGTTTTTCAGCCGTGCAAGGAGGCGACACAACATCGTTAGATTTAATCTCAAAATCACAGTATACTCCTCAAGTAGAATTTGGTTTTCATTTTCAACAAAGAATTTTTACCTATAACGATATTTCACTTTCAGCCGGACTGCAGGATGTTGTGTTTCAGAATAATCAAAATGAAGAACAAATGCTCAGTTTAAATACTGATTTATTATCGTTCTTTGTGGTTTTGGCTAGTGAAAAAGATTTAGGTGATTATAAAATGAGCACATTTATGGGATTCGGGACCGGTGGTCTTGGACCTATGGATAGTGTCAAAGTAGTAAGTGATTCAGCACAGACAGCTAATGCGGGAGTTTTTGTTGGATTCTTATTGAAAACACCCTACTTCGGTAGAACTGGTGGAATGGATATTGTGGGTGAATTCGATGGAACAGGTGTCAATGTGGGACTCCGCATCCCCCTTACCTCGGATTACCGCCTGAACCTTGGGTTCACCCACATAGAACGTCTCCCAAGCTGGAAAACCCGCTATTGGACAGGTCATCCAGGTTTCACTATTGGGTTTGACATGGCAGTGCCAAGAATCGGCGGCGCTACAAGAGCGCCTTCAAGTGGCCCATCTGGACAGCCTTTACCATCTGGTCAGATGCCCATTCCTGGTGACGGATCTGTCCCAGCCTATATGGACTCAACGATTGCGATGGCAGACTACACAGTTTTATCTCTGAGAGACTCTATGTCTATGATGAATAATGAAATGCGCAATCTTATGGTTCAGCTTTCTGCACTTGAACAGGAGTCTCAGTTTCTTGTTGACTCACTAAAGCAGTTAAAGCTTGGCAAGAATGTGTCTGACAAAAACATGAATGAATCTATGAGACATTTATCTAGAAGTCTTCGATATTTCTATGCTGGAGACTTTCGTGAAGCGCTAAAAGAAGTAGATTTATCATTGGAACTAAAACCTGATTTGGCTTTAGCTTACGCTAGGCGTGGTTCTATATATTACAAACTTGGTGACGTTCAAAGAGCCACAATAAACTGGAACCTAGCTTTGAGGCTAGATCCTGAATATGATGATGTCAGAAATATTTTAAAGGCGCTTCATGAGAACCGTCTAAAAGAAGCTAATTTATTTGAGGAGTAGTTTATGGATATTGCATTAATTATAGGTGTTGTACTCGGTCTTGCTGCTATGATTGGCAGTATTGCCTATGCTCTTTTTGTTGAGGGATCTGCTGGTGGGTTCGGGAACTTCCTATCAGCGCCTAGTTTTGGAATTGTGTTTGGTGGTATGATTGCGTCTATCTTTGTTGCATTTCCAATGCCACACGTTGTAGCGCTTGGTAAGGCTATTGGTGCGGTGTTAAAGCCTGCGGATGATAAAATGGGTGGACTAGTTGATGAGGCTGTAGAAGTAGCTGACGTTGGTCGTAAAGGTGCAGCAGATCTTGAAAAAGCTGTTGATGGTATTAATAATTATTTTTTTAAAGATGGTGTCCAAATGGTTGTTGATGGCTATTCTCTTGAAGAACTTACGGAGATTATGGAAACAAGGATCGAATACAGAGAGAAAAGAGAGAACGTACAAAAATCAATGTTAAAATCAATGGGCGATCTAGCGCCTGCGTGGGGCATGGTTGGGACACTTATTGGTCTTGTTCTAATGTTAGCTGGTTTTGGTGGTGAAGGTGGTGCAGATAATCTTGGTGGTGGTATGGCAGCTGCGCTTATTACAACGCTATATGGAGCCGTATTTGCAAACCTCTTTTTTCTTCCAATGGCAGATAAAATGGGGAACAAAACAACACAGACGTCTATGTCAGCATCTCTTTTGGTGGAGGCTGCGAGGCTCATTCATCAGAGGAAACATCCTCTTATCGTGCGCGAAAAATTAAATTCATTTATTCCTCCTGGCGAGTGGAAAACAGAAGGCTAAGATTTATATATGGCTGGTCCAGATTTTAAAAACGGGTATAAGAAAGGGTATGAAGATGGTGCTAACTCTGTAGAAGAAGGCCTACCAGGGTGGTTTGGTACCTTTGCAGATATGATGACCTTGCTTTTTGCCTTTTTTGTACTTCTCGCAGCTATTTCTACTATGGATCCAGTGAAACTACAAGAAATGTCCAACTCTGAAGGAAAATCACTTGGGAGCAAAATAAAATCATCTGGGAAAGCGGAGCTAGAAGGAGAGTTTGAGCCAATAAAAAACCTAGCTGAAATGAAAAAAGAAATAGAAGAGACAATTGAAGAAATGAAAAAAGAAAGTCCTAAAGGAGACCCGCCTATTGATATTCAAACAAGCTCAAAAGGTTTAATTGTAAATATAAAAGGTGACTATGCATTCCCAATAGGTAAGGCATCAATGAAAGAGGAACTAAAAGGTCTTTTAGATGAAGAAATAATTCCTAAGATTTCAAATAGCCCTTTTCAGGTTGAGGTTGCGGGACACTCTGACTCGGATAGGATGCCAAAAAAGTGGAGAAAGAATTTTGCAACCAATTGGGAGCTTTCTGCAGCTCGCGGAGCAAGTGTTGTTAGATATATGATTGAAAAAGGTATCCCGGCACCACGGCTTTTAGCAGCTGGATACGGGCCCTGGGCACCTCATGGACTTGACAGCGTAAAAAAAGCTAATCCTATGTGGAATCCTCTTACGTTAACCTGGGATGAACCAATCACCACCAAATCGGGGATTGTGTTGCCAACGGTGTTAGAATTAAATAAAACTGAAAAAATGAAATCACTTAACAGAAGAATTCAAATAACTTTTTTAAATCCGCCACATCATGGTAAGGGGCGGTCAGCAACAAGCTATGAGGAGTAAATACATACCGAGGAGTATTTTATGAGACAAATATTTAAATCTATAACAAAGAAGCTTGCGATTTTATCGTTAGCCGGACTTTTAATTGGTCAGGGCTCTGGATATCTTGCGCAAAAACTTATGGTTGAAAACAACATCAGAGAAAGAGTGCGGGATGCTCTTTCTAAGATTGTTGACAATAATAAGTATGTTATTAATGTTGATGTTGATCTTGAGATTAGTGATGAGGTAGAGGAGCAGATCACGGTACTTGCTGAAAGAGAAACTCGAAAAGCAGTTGAAGTAGCTCCCTCAACGCAAACTGAAACAGATAAATCTTTATCAAGCATAAAACAATCTATAGATGTAGAAGAAAATGTAGAAAAATCTTCTTACTCTGTAGGCCTTCCTATTCCTGGGTTTGAAATGGATTTCACCAAATCTGGTAATAAAAAGTCTAAAAAAGCTGAAAAGCCAGCCCCCCCAGTAATCTCAGTTGATACAAAAGACCCTATTGAAGTAACTGCTCCGGGTGTTGAGTCAAGCGATCCTCGTGTAGATAAAGTACTATCAAGGACTAGACCGTCTAGAGCTGAAATAAAGAAAATGTATATTAGCCTGATATTGCAAGAAGGAGCAGCGCCGGAACTAATTGAAAATATCCGCCAGCTTACGATGGCCGCTTCAAAGTTTGACAGAAACAGGGGAGACAAGCTCACAATTATGACCGCAAGTTTTAGAGAAAAAAGAGACCAGCGTTCAGCCGAACAGATAATGTTAAAAAACATTGCAGAGAAAATTGAACTCTTAGAACAAAAGCGGGAGATAGAAGAAAATAGCCAAGACAGGACATGGAAAGACGAGCTAACGCGTTATAGAGACGAAGAGTCAGCAAGAAGACAAGAAGATCGCAAGTTTTTTGAGGGACAGATATCACAGCTTGAGCAGCAAGCAAAAAATAGAGCCTATGCTCAAGAGAAAAAAGAAATGCTGTTGCGTGATTCTCTAAAGCTAAAAAAACTTAATGACGAAATTATTGCACTTAAGACAATGTTAAAGTCTTCTGAGCGCAGAGACAGCCTCAAGAGTATTAGCAAGCAAGAACGAATAGACTCTCTCCGATATGCTAATCTAAGTAGTGAGCTTGATGATTTAGCTAAATCTCTGCAGACAGCGGTATCAAAAAAGTCTAAAGATGAAGAAGTTATAGCGAAGCAAAAAATTCAGGAAGAAATGGCGGAAAGAGAGAAACAAAAAGAAGTGCGTGAAAAAGAGATAGGTGATAAAATTCGTGAGCTGGATAATGTTCAAGCCGAGCTAGATAGGCTTCATGAAAACATGGAAAAAGAAAGTGGTAACACTGTAATAATATTAATTGCTCTTGGCGCATTAGTGTTTCTTTTATTAGTTGCTTTAATATTTGTTATGCTAAGAAATAACAACAGGCAAGCCCCTGTCCCTCCGTGGATGATGCCACCTCCACCAAGAATGCCAAGAAGGCCAAGAAAGAAAGAGGCTAAAAAAGAAGAAAAAAATTCAGAACCAGCGCAAAAAACCGAAGAACCAGCATCTAAGTCTGAGGCTCAGTCTGAGGAGCCTGTAGTTACGCCAGCTGCACCTCAGCCTGAGCAATCAGCTAGCGCTGAAAGCAACAATGAGGAGTCTGAAGAAAGCTCATCGCCGCCTTCAAGCGATGATGATCCTTCTGTGGTTCGTAGTGAGATTAATGACATTCGAAAGTCGGTTGTGTCAATGAGCGTTGGCCAACCTGATCGCACTACCACTATTGTGAAAGAGTGGCTAGAGCAGCCTGAGCCCGCACCACCGGTTGAAGCAGAGCCAGAGGCTTCTGGAGATAGCGAAGCTGAAGAAGCTGAAGAGAAAGAAAAATAGGAATAGAGGTTAAGATATGATTACTGATTATAACCGCCTATCAGGGCTCCACAAAGTGTCCATTCTCTTTACTGTATTGGGGGAGAGCTTGGCAATGTCTCTAATAAAAGGTCTTTCTCGGACTGAGATTAGAAAAATCCGTGCCACCATTCGTGAAATGGATGAAGTTTCTTTTACCGTAAAGAGACGAATAATGGAAGAATTCTATTTTGGTTTTCTTAGTGAGCAATTCCAAGAAGAAGGAAGCGAAGAAGAAGGGCCAATTAAACCATTTGAGTTTTTAGCAGAAATGACAGATGAGCAGCTTATTGCTTTATTAGCTAATGAAGATGTACCTGTAATAGCAATTGCTTTAGCACAGCTAGATCCAGAAAAAAGAATGAAAATTCTTGAGCGAATGGAGCCGGAGGAAAAAGGAAAAACTCTTATTGAACTAGGGAGTCTACAAGATATACCACTTGAGGCCATAGTAGAAGTAGCCGCAAAACTAAAAGACAAAGCTTCTTATTTACCAAAGCCAGTTGAGTTTTCACGAGGTGGCGCGAAAGAGATAGCAGATTTAATTGGTGAGATGGATGCTGATGAAGGCGAAAGATATATGCAGACATTGCAGAATGAAAATCCAGAACTATATAAAGAAGTAAAAATACTTGTTCTTACGTTTGAAGACATACTAGCTAACTTCCCAGATGGGATTCTACGAGACCTAATGAATAGTGTTGAGCTTGACGCATTAGCTATGGCAATGAAAGGTGTGGAACAAGAGACTGTTGACAAAGTAATAGGAAATTTACCTCAAAAGAAACAAGCTATGTTTGAGCCGGTTGAAGGGCCACAGCCTAAGCGTGAGGTTGATGATGCTAGAAAAATTATTGTATCATCTGCTAAGCAGATGGAAAAAGATGGTGCATTTAATCTTGCCGATATGATGGGTGGCGGAGAGATGATTGAATAGTTGTGGCTTTTTCATGACACCTTAACTATTTTTTAGTTATTAAGCCCCGTCGTTTGATGGGGCTTTTTTATAATCTAAATTAATTCCGCCTGAGCGGCTGAAAGTCTGGCGATGGGGACTCTATAGGGTGAGCAGCTGACATAGTCGAGTCCGTTGTTTTTACAAAAATGTATAGACTTAGGATCTCCTCCGTGTTCACCACATATACCTATTTTAAGTGAGGGTTTAACCCCTCTACCATATTGAACTGCCATCGAGACCAGTTTTCCGACACCCTGAACATCAAGACTTTGAAAAGGATCTCCAGATAATATATTTCTATCTAAATAGTCTGGTAAAAAAGATCCAATATCATCACGGCTAAAACCGTATGTGGTTTGGGTTAAATCATTTGTTCCAAAACTGAAAAACTCTGCGTGCTCTGCTATTTGATCAGCTGTTAAGCAAGCTCTTGGCAGCTCAATCATTGTGCCAACGAGATATTTTAATGTAATACCATTTTGTTTTTCAATAGTTGCTGCCACCTCTCGTATAATTTTTTCTTGATCAGTGTATTCAGTAACTGTACCTACTAGGGGAATCATGATCTCTGGAAAGACCTTGACACCTTCATTTGTTAGTTCTGCGGTTGCCTCTAATATTGCACGCGCTTGCATCTCTGTTATTTCAGGATAGGCAATACCAAGCCTACAGCCACGGTGCCCTAGCATTGGGTTTAGCTCGTGAAGGCTCGTAATTCGTTGTTTAACAATAGATTCATCGATTCCAATACTTGATGCTAGTTCAATTATTTGTTCATCGCTTAAGGTGATAAACTCATGAAGTGGAGGGTCAAGCAACCTTATGGTGACTGGTTTTCCTTCCATTGCTTTTAAGATTCCTTTGAAGTCTTCTTTTTGAAAAGGTAAAAGCTCCATTACTGCTGCTCTCCTATCTTTTTTATTATCAGAAAGAATCATTTTTCTCATTGCAAGAATACGAGTTTCATCAAAAAACATGTGTTCCGTTCTACAAAGTCCAATTCCTTCGGCGCCAAATTTAATCGCCTGTCTAGCATCATTTGGGCTTTCAGCGTTAGTCCTTATTTTTAGTTTCCGAATTTCATCTGCCCATGTCATTAATTCTTTATACTCAAGGTTTTTGTCAGGATCAGCAGGGGTAAGATCTAATTGCCCAAGATAGACCTTGCCTATTGTTCCATTCATTGTGATCCATTCTCCTTCTTTTACCACCATATCACCGACGTTCATTTCTTTTTTGTCGACAGAAATATTTAATTCATTACAGCCAACAATACAGCATTTCCCCCATCCTCTGGCAACAAGAGCCGCGTGAGATGTCATCCCACCCCTTGCTGTTAATATTGCCTCGGCCGCGTGCATTCCATGAACATCCTCTGGGGAGGTTTCTTCTCTAATAAGAATTACTTTTTCACCCTTGGCCTTCCAGGCCTCGGCATCGTCTGCTGTAAAAACAACCTTTCCTTTTGCTCCGCCTGGACCCGCGGGGAGACCTTTTGTTAATATTGTTGCTTTTTGTTCACTTTCTATATCTAAAGTAGGGTGCAACAACTCATCTAGCTGGTCTGGATTAACTCTCATTAGGGCTGTATTTTTATCAATCATATTTTCATTCATCATGTCAACAGCCATTTTTATTGCGGCTACACCATTACGCTTACCTACTCTGGTTTGTAACATCCATAATTTTCCATCTTGAATTGTAAACTCAATATCCTGCATGTCTGAGTAATGTTTTTCAAGCCTTGTTCTAATATCATATAGTTGATTATAAATATCAGGCATTGATCCTTCTAAAGAGGGCAAATTTTTTGTATCTTTTGTTTTAGTGTCTTCGTTGAGAGGGTTAGGGGTGCGAAGGCCTGCTACTACATCTTCACCCTGAGCGTTTGTAAGCCACTCACCAAAAAATTTATTTTCGCCTGTAGCAGGGTTTCTTGTAAAAGCGACGCCAGTGCCAGAGTGCTCTCCAGTGTTCCCGAAAACCATGGTTTGAACATTAACAGCGGTTCCCCATTTTTCTGGTATATTTTCTATTTTTCTATAGCTTATTGCTCTTGCGCCATTCCAGCTCTTAAAAACTGCTTCAATCCCACCCCACAGTTGTTCGTTAGCATCATCTGGGAAATCTTTCCCAAGGGTAGTTTCAATTTCTTTTTTAAATATTGCTACAACAGTGACCCAGTCATTTTCAGATAAATCTGTATCATTTTTTAGGTTATGTTTGTTCTTATATGAAGACAGGTGGTGCTCAAGTTTTTGCCTTATACCTTCACCTTCTTTTGGCTCAATCCCGGCTGCTTTTTCCATTACAACATCAGCGTACATTGTTATAAGTCTTCTGTATGCATCATACACAAACCTAGGATTATTTGTTTTATTTATTAAACCCGGAATCGTTTTACTGGTTAATCCAACATTTAGAACAGTTTCCATCATCCCAGGCATAGATTGTCTTGCTCCTGAGCGAACTGAAAGAAGAAGAGGGTTATTATTATCACCAAATTTTGCTTTCATTATTTTTTCAACAGCGGCAATAGATTTTTCCACTTCACCATCTAATCCATCTGGAAACGCCTTATTATTATTGTAATATTCAGTGCATACTTCTGTAGTAAGTGTAAACCCGGGAGGAACCGGGATATCCATTAAATTCATCTCTGCCAGGTTTGCACCCTTACCACCAAGTAAATTTTTCATGTCTGCTTTACCATCTGCTTTACCATCACCAAAACTGTATACATATTTCATTATATTTTTCTTTCTTTTATTAATACTATTGGTTAGCCAATAGTATGTTGAGCGTGTTTAATGTAGAATCATTTATAAATATTTGATATCCACGGGTCAAATTTATATTTATTTTTTATTTTATTCGACACCTGCTTTGCCTCGGCAATCATTTTATATTCACCGTGCTGAACCCTAAACCAAGTTTTCCCTATAACCCATGCCTCAGTTACTTTTGATGGATAGCCCAACCTTGTCATTTTTTTTGCTAGTTTTTCAGCAGCAGTTTTATTTTCAAAAGAACTTATTTGAATTGTATAATATTCGGTTTTACCATTTTTATTGTAAACGGAACTTTGCTTTGTAATTAGTTTTTTAGTGTTTTTGTTTGTTTTGACTATTGGCTTTAATGAGGGGTATTTGGTTTTAATAGATTTTATAATCTTATCAGCCTTAATTCTATTATTATAGGTACTTGTTACTACTCTAAAAAATGTCCCACTAGCTGTATTGATTTTTTCTATTGAAAATGACGTCCCCGGCATTATCATATCATTAACAAGCTTATTAGCATTATTTTTATTTTTAAATGATGCGATTTGGACAAAATAATTCCAATCAGCTTTTTTCTTATTAGGGGTTTTTCTAGGACCATTATTATCCATTTTTGGCTTAACAAGGATCTTAGGTTTTTTTTCTGATAATTTATTAGCAGTAGGGTTATTATTATTCCCTTTTTTATTCTTATTTATTTCTGCTAAATATATGGAATCCACCCAACCCTGGTTATTATTGAAATTTGTTTTGTAATATATTTTATCATTATTTGACTTGCTTAGTAATGTTATTTTTTCTTTTGTTTTTATTTTTATAAATGCTGGTATTTCATCAATTATATTCTTTTCTAAAATATCACCATATAAATAAGCATCTTTTTTTGTCACAAAAATAGTTTCAGTTATTGTTTCGGAGATGGTTTCATTTTTACTACAATTATATTGAAATAAAATTATGAATGTGAATAATACTGTTATTTTTCGAAAAAGAGAATATTTGACTTTTCTTGTATTTGTTGCTTGATGTTGGTTGTAAAAAATATATCTCACAAATTTTTAGTCTGTTGTTAGTGAGATAATATTAAAAATTGAAATTAAAAAACAGGGGAGAAGTACCTAATTTCTTTCAGGTTTCCTTTGTTATTATAAAAATACCACTTATCTACCATTTTCCCGGTTTTATAGGTACCTTGCATTTCTTTACGTGTTTTATCATAGTCCCACCAACTTGTCCACGTTCCATCTTTTTTACCATTTTTATATACACCTTCAGTGAGTTTCCCATCTTCAAAGTATGCTATCCACTTACCATGTTTTACGCCTTCACCAAATAAGCCCTCTTGGGTCTTTTCACCATTTTCATTATAAAAGATCCATTTGTCGTGCGCGTTACCATCTAGTAGTGTTCCTTCTTTTTCTTTGTTGCCATTTTCATAGTAGAAGGTCCATTTACCATTATAGATTCCATTTTCATAAGTACCAATATCTTTTATTTGTTGGTTAGCATAGTAAGTGGTCCACAGGCCATGTTTTTTTCCATCCTTCCAAGCGCCAATTTCTTCTTTTCCACCACTCCAGGTTCCCCTTGGCTGTGGCTCTGGGATGTCTATTAGAACAACCTCTGGAACCTTTTTATTTTTATACCACCTAATCCAGGGACCATCTTTTTTCCCGTTTAATGTTCTACCAAGAAAAATATATTCCTCTTCTTTATTTTCATCAGCTATAACGCCAGTAAATGGAGTAGTATTATCATCCTGCTTGTATAATAATTCATCCTCTCCCATTTTACTGAGTTGATTAAACTTAACGTGCTCTAGATTTTTTCCATAGTCGAAGGTGAAATCAACCTGACCATCAACATTCCAATAGGTCCATACGCCTTCTGGCTTGGATATTTTCTTATCTAAATTTGCAGATAAATTACCTTCTTTTTGCTTATTGCCATTTTCATAATAAAATGTTGTAAGCCCATCTCGAATATTATTTTTGTGGAATCCTTGTTCTTTGATTTGATCACTTTCAGGATGCCAAATCACCCAAGGCCCATTTGCTATTTCGTCACCTTTAGGTGTCTCGCCCTTATAGGTAACCATTTTTGATCTGAAGCCATTTGCCCAAGTGGTAGAAGGACCATTAAGTTCACCTTCTTTCCAAAATTTTTCATATTCTTTCCCCAAGGTGTCTGAAGCAGAAACAAGCCACTTGGTTTCTCTCCCATTTAATACACCATTAGCATATGTGAGTTCTTTGTATACAGAGCCATCTTCATTATAGAAAAGCCATAGGCCAGATCTTTGATCTTCTGAGAATGTCCCCTCACTATTTTTAACTCCATTTTGAAACCAATAAACCCAGGCTCCCTCTTTTAACCCATCTAAATAGTATCCTTCTGCTTCTTTATTATCATTAAGATACCACCACCAGCTCCATAGTTCATTATTTTCATCTTTGTACATGCCATCTTTATATTGCCAATTTCCATTTTCAACATATTTAAGCGTGGGGTCTTCTTTATACCATTTTGTCCATCTTCCATGTGGCAGATTCTTTTTATATCGCTGTTCTTCCTTGAGGTGGCCATTATCATACCAGTATTTATAAAGGCTATCAATTTTCCCAAAACTAAATGTTCCCTGTTCTTTTGATTTGCCATTATTGTACCATAGTGACCATTCACCATGTTTTTTACCACGGTAGTACTCTCCTTGAACTTCAACCTGCCCATTATCATACCACTGAACCCATTTACCATCTCTTTCCCCATCCAAAAATCTACCAAGAAGCTTATATCCTCTTTTACCACCTGTTTCTTCAACGATACCACTATAAGGTTCATATTTTCCGATTTTAAATGTTATACCATCGCGTTCTTCAATTTCACCTAATTTGACACGTTCGAGTCCATCCCCATAGTTAAATTTGAGCCACCTTTTTCCATCACGTTCCCAGTATGTCCATTCTCCTTCTTTTTCATTCCCCCTCATAATACCTTGTCGATCAAGTTTCCCTTCTTTATACCATTTTGTAACCTGTCCATCAATTTTACCATCTACAAATGTTTCTTTATGAAGCTCATGGTAAGCGGTTCCTGACGAGTCGTTCCAAGCAGTCCAGATGCCATGTTTTTCTTCATTCTTATAGTCGCCTTCTTTATCCTTAAGTCCGTTTTTTCTCCACCAGACCCAATGACCATTCTTTTTTCCATCTTCATAATGTGATTGGACGGAGTCTATGCCATTAGTATACCAATAATGCCATGAGCCATTTTTCTCACCATTTTTATAATTAACATGGAATTTTTTATGTTGATCGTTTTTTTCATCAAACCATTTTATGTGAGCACCGTCATGAACTCCACTACTATCGTAGTTTATTTCTTCAGTTTTTTGCCCATTCTCTGACCAATAGGTCCACTTGTTATGTTTTTTATTGTCCAGATAGTCACCATCTTTTTCTTTAATTATCCCGCCATCATACCAGCTTATATATTTTCCGTTAAGTTTCCCATTTAAGTATGTGGCTTGTAATTTTTTATTTCCATTTTCATACCAGGTGGTCCATATACTATCTCTTTCTCCATTAGAAAAATTCCGCTCTCTTTTTTTCTGACCATCGCCAAACCATTCGGTCCAGAGTCCTTGTTGTACTCCGTCTTTATAATATGATTCTTCTTTTTTTATACCGGTTTCTTCAAAAAACTTGGTCCAGAAACCTTCTTGTTTTCCGTTTATATAATTTTTTTCTTCAATTTTATTACCATTTGGATGCCAATATGATTGAAGACCATTAAATTTCCCATTAGAATAATTGAGTTCAGTTTTTCTTTTTCCATCTTCATAATATTCAGTCCAGGTCTCATCTCTGTTACCATTTAAATATTTACCCTGAACCTTCAATTTTGGTTTAAAATCAGGAATTACTACCTCCACTGAATCCCATCTATTATTATTTTCCAGGGTATCTTTTGTGTTTGCCTCCCCATCTTCTCCATAGTCATACCACCAAACTTCTTCCAAATATTCGGCCCAATCACCATTACGAACACCATTAACGTAATTCCCTTCGGTTTTAACGCCACCATTATCGTATTTTGTAATAACTAGACCATCATTCTGCGACCACATGATTGATAGCAGGGCAATAGCAGCTAGTAACTGTTTATTGTTGTGTATATACATATTTATTATACAAATGGAAGAAAGGTAAATGTAGTTTTACCCTCCCTCGGATTCCTTTTGTAATTGAAATTTAAGACAACAATGTCATAAAGTCAAAAAATGAATGAAAAATTTAATTTTTCTTATTTAACCTTATCCAAAAGCTTTGTCCAAATTTATCATTTAGATTTATTAGACCTTCATTCGCGTTGTTTGTACCTAGAAAAGCAGTCTCAGTCTCGAATTTATTATTTGTTCTTAGGTATCCTCCACCATCGATAGCATTGCCAATAAAGGTAGTCATTTTCCCAAATTTATTATAGGTGCGAAAATATCCACTTCCTAAAAATGAACCTGTTTCACCGGAGCTATCATATACTCTTATCTGACCAGAACTATCAGCACCAGTTCCAATATAGATACTTTCTTGCCCACTAAAATTATATGTTCTTAGGTATCCACCGCCATTTGTTCCGGTGCCAAGAAAAATTGTTCTTTCTCCAAATTGATTGTATGACTGAAGATAGCCATCTCCTAGATATGATCTGGTTTCGCCCTGTTTGTCATAAATACGGAGCTGTCCAGAATTATCAGAACCAGTTCCTAAATATGAAGTCTCTCTACCAGAATTATTATAGGTCCGTATGTAGCCACCACCCATTCTTCCTGTACCAACATACGCAGATTCATCACCCTCTCCATTATATGCTCTTAAATACCCGCCGCCATCTTTTCCTGTACCAACAAATAGTGTCGGTTCTCCGAAAGTATTATATGTTTGCATGTAGCCATTACCCATATAGCCCATTACAACACCTCTATCATCTTCAATTGTAATGCTTTTTACTACAAGATGCCCGAGCTCATCGGTTTCTGGTCTAAAACCAAATACAGACAAAATAAGTAGAGTAATTAAAACTCCAATGATTATACTTTTTATATCAATGACTTTCATAGTTCCTCCTGAAATTAATTGTCATTGAGAAAACTCTTTTGAATTTAATCATATTCATATGTAATTATGTTAATTAGTATTGGTTCTCCATTTTCTCCTGGTTTCAGCATATCGTAATCATGAATTCTTGATAATCTCCCCTTACTATCATATCCAATTGTTTTCTTTTGTATTAATCTGCTTTTCCCATCAAAAGTAGCATCAATAATTTTATTATTGTTACTGTTTTTTCTAGTTTCAATTCGGCGTATTAGTTTTTTTGATGGGTCTGTAATAATGTGTGTTTCTCTGTTTTCCTGATCACTATAAAGAAAAGTAGAGGTTTTTTCAAGGTTGCCATCTAGGTTAAAATAATTAATTTTAATGGTTCGTCTATATTGATCATATTCATAGCTTTCAGATCCAATAGAAAAGCCCCGCCGAGAGTTAATTTTTTCATGAATCTGACCTTCATCATTATAATAAAAAGTTGTTTTTTTCATTATAGATGGATCAAAATTCTTTGCCTTAATTTTTGGCGCACCATTGGTATCTATATCAAAAACAGTTGATTCGAGTATATAACCCCCATAGAACTCGTTATGTTCTTGTACGGTCCCGGACTCATTATAACTAAATGTTTCACCCCATGGCATATTGTTTGGATCAGATAAGGTGGCATCAATTTTATTTTCAGGATTGACTTTTGATGGGTCAAATCTGATAATTTTCAATAGGTTCCCATTGCTATAATATTTATAGAATTCCCGCCATTTTAGTGAATCATTATTATTTCCATATAAATACTTAGAAACAAGGCGGCCTTCAATACTGTATTCATATTTGAAATGCATTAGTCTTTCAATTCCTTTAAGCTTTTTTAGTGACTTTCTATCATTAAAGTTTATATAGCTATATTTTTTAGATAAGGGAATATTGTGAATGTATAGGGTACTATCTATAACCTGTTTTTTTAAGTTATATCTGACAAATGTAGAGCGTGATAACTCTCTAGTCTCTGTACCAAAGTTGCGAGAGATAGTGTATGTTTTTATCGTTTTTGTTTTTATTGCCCCGGTTAAAAATGAACTAATAAATATAGAAAGATGTAGTAAGAATATTATGGATTTCATCGAAATATAATTTTTTTCCCCTGCTCTAAGTTAAACTAGTAATTATTTATAATAAAGTGGATATGTTTTTTTCAATTTTTATTATGAAAAGAATTAATGAGTTTTAATGTAAAAAGTTTGCTAAAAACCTTGAATATTCATGACTTAAAGTTTTGCATTATATCAAGGTAATCCCGGTAAAGTACTATATATCAATAGTATAGAGAATATTATTTTATTGTTGACATTACAATAAATATTGTTTTAATATTACTTTATCGCGGAGTCCAATATGTTAAAAAAAATAAAACATATCATCCTATTTGCGTCTCTGATTGTATCAGGAACGTTGGCGTCTACACTTGAGGATATCAAGTATGATCCTAAGAGCAATGGGCTTATGCTTAGTATTGAATATTCTAAACCAATACCTGATGATAATATTATAGGCTGGAAATCGGATAGAAACTGGCTTTATATAACGTTATTAGGAGTAAACCATAAAAATGAAATCAAGCCTAAAACGGATCCAAATAATTTAATTAAAGAGTTGGTCATAGATACCTTTGATGAATCTGTTCAAATTGCAGTTCTTTTAACAAAAAAAATTCACTGGTACGATATCATCAATTCTGAAAATAGTTCATCTGCTGTAGTATTTATACACACTGAAATGAAAAATGATGTACAGGCTAATTTAAAACGCCATATTGATAGAGATGGTAAATCCGTTTTTTCTGAAATATCTCAAGAAGGGTTCCCTACTTATAATACCAGTTTTCAAGCAGCTTTTAATAAGGCAAGAGAAGAGCTCGGGTCAAATGCAATCTTTAGATATAGGGGGAAACTTTTTCACACAAACCATCCTGGTGAAGGAAATAGTAAATTATTATCTAGTCTAGATAACAATAATGAATATGAAGAATCGATAGATGATTATTTTTCACAATATGCGCAAACATCTCAAAAGAGTAATAATGTAGATTGGAACGATGGTGGAACTACTAATAATTCAAGTTTGAATGATGTAGTAGATGAATATTTTATTGAAAAAGAATCAGGGCAAGAACTAACAGAATGGTCAGAACCATCTGAAAAACAAGACCATGCAAGTAATCTAGCTCTATGGGATAAGATGACCGCAGCAAAAGAAAATGATGAAAAAGCCAGATTGTTTGATAATCTAGAGTCTTCAAAAGGGCAGCTCATTGAAGAACTTACTGAGCACTCTATAATCCAAGATGAGTTAGATGGAAGAATTATAAAAGTTCCTAAGACATCTTGGTGGGAAAAATTACCGTTTGTTTCAATATCAAAAAGCAGACTAGGTAAACGCAGAAACCAAAAGAATGCAAACGACAAATTATTATCAGGGCAATCAGCAATAAGAGTAGATGCAAATCTTGATGGGGTCCCTATATATATAGATGGTAGATACGTAGGGCACACCCCTTTAAAAACACCTATCCGAGTAGAACCAGGCTGGCATCAGGTTAGTGGTTTCTCTCCACAATATTTAATGTATTTAAATACAGGAACTATAGACTACGTATCTAATGATCCAATGTTACACAATCAAATATTTGGAACGGAGACATTATATGTTGAAGGCGGAAAAATTGCTAGATCTGAAATGAGATTTGATTATGTTGGGCCCTCACTTCCTGTTAAAAAGAAAAATGGAGGCTGGTTAGTTGGCTTCCCGGTAGTCATGACCTTCTTTTATTTACTTTCGTGGGGAGTTGCATAAAGCAAAACCCTTTATTCCTCATTTAAAAGTATATCAATATATTCAGTCTTATTATCATAAGTAGATTCTTATTTGTAATCTTGTGCATTTAATGCATATAATTATGTCTAGTTATGAAAATAAATAAAAAAATCAAGTCACATATTTTATCAAAAACAGTTGACAAAGACCGTAGGAAAGTTGGTATAGAGGTTGAATGCTTTGTCTACACAAAAAACTATAAAAGATTATCTGTTAATCCATCCAACGAGTATTCTGCGACTGATCTATTACATGACTTGAGCAATATATCTAAGAAAAAAAATGGTAGTTATTCATTAGAGCCTGGTGGTCAAATAGAATGGTCTAGTCCTCCTTTTGCAGATGTTAGAGACCTAGAACAATCAATTCATTCTTATAAAAAATCCATTGATAGTGTTTTAGAAAAAAGAGGCCTGATTTCTTTATATATGGGGGTAGAGCCCTTTTGCGATCCTGATAGTATAGATCTCATAAAACAGAAAAAATATCAATTAATGAATTTAAATATGGAAAAAAGAGGCACTTTAGGTAAATGGATGATGAGGAATACGTCTAGCATTCAGGTGAACTATGATATAATAGATGAAAATGATTTAGCGGAGATTGTGTTTATTGCTGACTGTATTCATCCAATTTCAGCATATCTCTTTTCAAATAGCCCGTTTCAATTAGGAAAACCAGTTGGAAAAAATAATCTTCGAAATCATATCTGGGAGAATACGGATACAACCAGATGTAGGACTTTGTTTGATCATAAAATAGACCACCCCAATCAGCTTTTAGATTTATATATAAAGTTTATGAAAGATGTACCAGGAATATTTCAACTAGATAAGGAATTAAAAATTCAAGATTCTGATTTAACACTTGGAAAAGAACTAAAGAAAAAATTGTTAAATGGCAAAATAAGAAGTGAGGATATAGAGGCTGCATTACATCAAATATTTACAAACGTTCGCCTTAAATCCTTAATTGAGATTAGGGACATAGACTGTCTACCTTTTAAGCATATTCTAGCACCAGTAGCATTCCTTACAGGATTGATATCAGATAGGTCTATTCGAAAGCGATTAATCAATGAATTTTTAACGTGGACCTCACAAGAGAGGAAACTATGGAATACTAATGCATCAAGTTTAGATGCAGATCAGATTGGACCAAAAAAAAGAAAATTTATTGATTGGACTAAATGGGCTGGTGAAATAGCAATAGAGGGGTTACAAAAAAGAAATCTTGGTGAAACGAAATATTTCTCCAATTATTTTTATAATATTATTAAAAAAGGTCCAATAAGTATTCAGTATCAGAACGACTTCAAATCTTCGAATAAATTATTAAGGGAATTCCTATTCAGCATTAAATGATTATTCATGCTCAAGAGGTTTTTAAATTCTTAATTTCTTCCTTAATTTTCTGATTCAATTCCGATAAGAATAATGCAAAACCAAATAACAAAAGACACAATAGGAACAACCCAGCGAACTGATAAATGGTGGGTAGAACCATTGTGGACTGGATTGGGATTTCTTAGTTTTGTGGTATATACCACATGGGCAATGTTTCAGGGTAACCATTACTGGTGGAGCGCAGGTCAAGAGGGTTTTGGTGGTTATTTATCTCCGTTTTATTCACCACTTATATTTATTAAAGAAGGTGTTGCTGGGGCGGCTCCTTTGGGTCATGCTTGGTTAGGATCTTGGCCAGAATGGTGGCCAAAATTAATTGTTTCTTCTCCCGCGATTCTAATTCTCGCTGGACCGCTATCCTTCCGTATGACTTGCTATTATTACAGAAAGTTTTATTACCGAGCATATTTTTTATCACCTCCTGCATGTGCTGTCTCCGGGGTGCCTCAGAAAAAATATAAAGGTGAAACGGCTCTTATGGTTTTTCAAAACTTGCACAGGTATACGCTATATATTGCTTTAGGATTTTGTGCGATATTATCCTATGATGGTATTTTATCTTTATTTCGTGGCGGAGAACTTGGAATAGGAGTTGGTTCAGTAATATTGTTGATTAATCCTATTCTTTTAGTCGGGTATGTATTTGGTTGTCATGCGTTCAGACATCTTGTTGGTGGGAAGATGGATTGTTTCTCCTGTCCAAATGGTCAGAAAAAAATAAGATATAATTTTTGGAGAGGTGTTTCTTGGCTTAATGGGAGACATATGTTTTGGGCTTGGATTAGCATGGTTTGGGTAGCTTTTACAGATTATTATGTACGAATGGTTTCCTCAGGTCAGTGGACTGATTATAGTACTTGGAGCCTATAATGTTTGACATTGCTGATATTCAATCTGTAGAGCACGATGTAATTATTATTGGTGCAGGAGGAGCAGGACTACGCGCAGCAATTGAATGTTCCAAAAGAGGATTAAGCACAGGATTAATTTGTAAATCTTTACTTGGTAAGGCTCACACTGTGATGGCTGAAGGTGGTGTAGCAGCCGCACTGGGGAATGTTGATAATCGAGATCATTGGAAAGTGCATTTCCGAGACACAATGAGAGGCGGTAAGTTTTTAAATGTGTGGCGCATGGCAGAGTTGCATGCAAAACAAGCTCCGGATCGTGTTCGAGAGTTAGAAGAATGGGGAGCCGTTTTTGATCGCACAAATAAAGGACTAATTAACCAACGAAATTTTGGAGGACATCGCTATCCTAGATTAGCGCATGTCGGTGATAGAACCGGGTTAGAAATCATTCGGACACTTCAAGATTATGGTGTTCATGAGGGGATAGAAGTTTATATGGAATGTACAGGATTAGATCTCATTAAAGATGGAGATAAAATTTCTGGGATGGTAGCAATGTGGAGAGATAGTGGACAATTTATCATTTTTAAAACAGGAGCTGTAATAATGGCTACTGGAGGAGGCGGAAAAGCTTGGAAAGTTACGTCTAATTCTTGGGAATACACTGGTGATGGTCATGCTATGGCCTATGAAGCAGGAGCTGAACTAATTGATATGGAATTTACTCAATTTCATCCAACAGGAATGGTTTGGCCACCCTCTGTACATGGTACACTAGTAACTGAAGGTGTCCGAGGTGAGGGAGGTATTCTTGTAAATAGTGAAGGACGTCGATTTATGTTTGACAATATTCCCAAACGTTTTGCATCAGAGACCGCAGATACTGAAAAGGAAGCAGGAAGATGGCTAGCAGGTGACAAAAATGCTCGTAGACCCCCGGAACTTCTTACTCGAGATGTAGTAGCACGGGCTATAAGAAAAGAGGTTAAAGCAGGAAGGGGGTCTCCACATGGAGGGGCATTTTTAGATATTGCAAACCAGCGAAGTGAAGAGGATATTAAAAAGAAACTTCCCTCTATGTATCATCAGTTCAAAGTACTTGCAGAGCTAGACATTACTAAAGACGTGATGGAGGTCGGGCCCACATTGCACTATATGATGGGAGGTATACGAGTAGATGCTGATACTCAAATGTCTCGAGTACCAGGGCTATTTGCTTGTGGTGAATGTTCAGGCGGAATGCATGGAGCGAATCGCTTAGGCGGGAACTCCCTATCAGACCTTTTAGTTTTCGGAAAACTCGCAGGAGAGGGTGTTTCAGACTATATCAAAAAATTAAATCAGAAACCGCAAATTGATGAAGATCAGATAAAATCAATTATTCGTAATGCAACAGTAATTCTTAACAGAGAATCTGGGGAGAACCCCTATCTTCTGCATGAAAAACTAGTGGAAAATATGCAAAACAGTGTGGGCATTGTCCGCACTGAAGAACTCCTATCCGAAGGAATTACAAAACTGGAAGATATGAAACTATCTTATAAAAATATTAAAGCAAGTGGTGCCTCACAGTACAATCCAGGTTGGCACGAAGCTTTGGCACTTAGGAATTTAATTATTACAGCTGAATCAGTGGCTAGATCAGCACTCATGCGCGAGGAAAGTCGTGGAGCTCACACAAGGGTTGATTTTCCAGGCGAAAAAGATGAATGGCTTGATTACAATATTGTAATCAGTAAAAATGAAATAGGGGAAATGCAAACAAACAAAGTACCTAGAGAAAAACCAAATAAAGAACTACAAAGAATAGCAAATTTATCTATGGAATCTTTAGAAAATGAAATATTTTCGGAAAAGTAGATTACAATGTCATTGAGAAATTTTAAACTTTATCGCGGAAATGATTCAAGTGGACAATTAGTTGACTACCAAATCAAGGTAGAACAGGGCATGGTTGTTCTAGATGCTATCCATCGAATTCAGGCTAAGGATGCTAATGATTTAGCCATTCGATGGAATTGTAAAGCCGGAAAGTGTGGCTCTTGCAGTGTTGAAATTAATGGAAAACCAAAACTTGCATGTATGACCAGGATGAATGAATATAAATCAGATGAAACCATATCTGTTCGTCCGTTGAAAACTTTTCCTACAATAAAAGACCTAGTATCAGATGTTTCTTGGAATTACGAACAAAACAAACGCATACCTCCTTTTAAACCAGACCCATCGGAAAAAGATGAAAAAGGAAATTATAAGATGTTTCAGGAAGATGTAGACAGGATTCAGGAATTTCGTAAATGTATTGAATGTTATTTATGCCAAAATGTATGTCACGTTTTACGTGACCATAATAGTAAAGACAGTTTTGTAGGCCCAAGATTTATGATTCGACTGGCAGGTTTAGATATGCACCCTCTTGATAAAGAAGATAGGATTCCAGCTGTCAAAGAAGATTTTGGATCAGGGATGTGTAATATTACTCGTTGTTGTACAGATGTTTGCCCGGAACATATACAGATTACTGATAACGGAATTATTCCATTGAAAGAACGTGTTGTTGATCGATTTTATGATCCTCTTATCTGGTTGTGGAAAAAATTATTTAAAAATCAGGCATAAACAGATATAATAAATTGAACACCAAAAAATTTGTGCACAAGAAGGATATTTTAAATTAATCTAGGGTCTTTTTATTTTAGTTTAAAATTCACAGGAATTGAAATCCAGACTCCGACAGCTCTTTCTCTCTGTTTAGCAGGGCGGAATCTTGTTTTCCTTATTGCTTCCATTGCCGCTTCATCTAGCCCAGTATTAGGGATTCCTTTAAGTATTATTGTTTCTTTAACCCTGCCTTTTTTATCAATAAATGCCTGCACGACTACGACACCTTCAATCCCGGCTTCTTGAGCAATTTCTGGGTATATAGGCCTTATAGGGCTAATAGGTTTTGGAGGATCATCGTATGGTATAAACTTTACTTTGGGTCCACTAGGTGCTGGTGGCGCGTCCCAGGCTTCAAAATCATCAAAGTCAAGATCGTCTAGAGTAACGTCGTCTGCAATATCTTCATCATCTGTTGGAACGGGAATAGAAGGTCTAGCTGGAGGAGGAGTGTTATCTATTTGCTGAGTCTGTGGAATATCAATATTTTCGATTACAATTTGATCAACAGAGCCAAATTCAGATTCATTGACAAACCTAGGAAATACAAGAAAAATAAATATTAAACCTAGGACTCCAGAAAGCCCAGCTATTCTTACACTAATCGGATACTTATCTTTAAGTGGGTTTGTGTTGAGTCGCATTATCTAACAAGTGTTTTTGTAGAATAATTGAGTTTTAATGCATCTGCCTCTCGTAATTCTTCATGTATAGAGGATATAAGTCCCATTTTTGCCTCTTCATCTGCTTTTAAGGACACAATGACCTGTGGGTCAGATACTCGCTTGTCATACATTATTTTTGCTACATCTTCAACTGCGAAGAGCCTATCATTTATTGAAATGAGTCCTTCTTTAGAAACCCAAATATGTGCTGTATGGCGTTTGCCTTTTAATTTTTCTATTTTTTCAGCTTTTGGAATATTTACTGGAAGGCCTGAGTATTCACGCAGGACTGTTGTTACCATGAAAAATATCAATAACATAAAAATGATATCTGGCATCGATGAGGTTGGTATCTCACTTGAAATTTTTGTTTTACGAGAAAATTTCATCAATTTGAATTAGCTATAGATATTTTTTTGGCATTAGCAATCTTTAATTGATCGATGACCATTACATAATCAGAATATGCAGTTTTAGAGTGTGCTTTTACAGAAACTATTAGAAGAGGATTTTGGTCTAATCTTTTTTTAACGATACGTCCGATTTGTTCTATATCTGTGGGCTCTTCATCTAAAAGAACTCTACCCTGAGAATTAATAAGACAGTTTAAGATGTTCTTTTTTTTGATTTCAATCTCAACATCTCCTGCAGGAGGCAAGACTATTCCTAATCCTTTATCAGTGTCTATCGTTGTTGTCACTAGAAAAAACACCAAAAGCAAAAAGGCAATATCTGCCATAGAACCAGTTGGTATTTCCCCGCCCTTAAATCGCCGGTTTCTGATCATTTATATAATTATTTTTTAGAGCTATGCAGGTATTCAACAATCTTAATTGATTGTTCTTCCATATCAAGAATGAGTTTATCAATCATAGATACAAAAAAGTTTTGTGCTACCTGCATTATCATGGCAACAATAAGTCCAAAGGCAGTTGTTAATAGCGCCTGTGATATGCCCCCAGCAACAACAGCTGGAGATATATCGTTAGCCATTTTTATGTCTTCAAAAGCTTTGATCATACCAACAACTGTGCCAGTGAAACCAAGCATAGGAGCTATAGTAATTACTGAGTTGATCCAGATCATATTCTTTTCTAAGAAGGCCATTTCAAGACCGCCTGCATTTTGAACCGCTTTTTCGATTTCTTCTTTTGTTTTTTCCATTTTTGATAGGCCTGCATAGAAAATAGATGCTACAGGTCCCGGAGTGTTCTCACAAAACTCTACGGCCTGTTCTTTTCCAGAATCATCATATATGGTTTTAACATCATCAAAAAATTGATCAGTGTTTGAACTCGAATTAATTAAAGAATATGCTCTTTCTCCAATTATTGCTAAACCAAAAAGCAAAGCTATAAGTATGGGCCACATAAACCCGCCACCTTGTACAAAAAAATCAA
>Ga0207961_1000026_pt1 | contig 37236 bp, 38 predicted proteins | sample Knorr_S7_td_250__FD_185596 | JGI IMG/M metagenome (GOLD analysis project Ga0207961, IMG submission 185596) | Marine microbial communities from Southern Atlantic Ocean transect - Knorr_S7_td_250_ad_252m_LV_B (SPAdes) (version 2) | ecosystem: Environmental > Aquatic > Marine > Oceanic | place... | reverse complement strand
TCTAATGAATGCGCAAAACGAAACAAAGTTTCCTCTTTAAAAGAATCTCCAACAATTTGAAATCCGATGGGCAAATTTTTCTTAGTCTCTCCTCCAGGAATATTTAAAGATGGAGAACCAATTAGATTAACTGGAACAGTAAACATATCAGAAAGATACATTTTCATTGGATCATCTAAGTTAGCTTTTAGATGAAAAGATGGAGAAGCAGTGGTTGGAATAAATATACAATCAAGTTTTGAAAATAATTTATTGTATTCCTCTTTGATTAGCCTTCTTACTTTTAAGGCCTTAGAATAATATGCATCATAGTACCCAGATGACAAAATGTAGGTTCCAGTGATTATCCTTCTTTTGACTTCAGGACCAAACCCTTTTGATCGTGACTGAGTATATGTTGTATCCAAATTACTAGCTTTTTCTCTAGAACCATATCTTATACCATCAAATCGAGACAAGTTTGAAGATGCTTCAGCCATCGTTAATATATAGTATGTAGCAATACAGTATTCAAAATATGGCAATTCAATTTCAACAAGATTTACCTTATTTTTTCTGAGAAAATCTAGAATAATGTCATAATTCTCAACAATTTCATTATCTACATCGGATAAAACTTCTCTTTTTAATATACCTACATTTTTAGGAAGACCATGTTGATGGTAATATTTCTTATTTAAAACTTTTTCTTTTGATGATGTGGCATCTTTTGAATCAAAACCGGCTATAACACTAAAAACATCGACCATATCACTGATATTCTTTGACAATATACCTATTGTGTCGAATGATGATGCATGAGAAACCAAACCATATCTTGAAACTCTACCATATGTTGGTTTTAAACCATAAATACCACAAAATGCGGCCGGTTGTCTTACCGAACCGCCTGTATCAGACCCTAAAGCAATATCACAGAGGCCTTCTGATACAGCTGCAGCTGATCCACCGCTTGAACCTCCTGCAACCCTTTTTAAATCATATGGATTCTTGACAGAACCATACAATGAATATTCGGATGATGATCCCATTGCAAATTCATCCATATTGGTTTGTCCAGTAATCGCAGCGCTAGCATCATTCAAACGATCTATAACTGTTGCATTATAAGGAGATTTATAAGATTTTAATAAATTTGATGCACATGTTAATTCTTCATCTTTAATTGCGATATTATCTTTTATTAGAATGCTTTTTCCATAGAGAGAACCATCAGAAGAAAATTTTTGAGATAAAACTTTGTCAAACCTTGTTCTTACTACAGAATTAGTATTGCTAGCAGCAATTTTCTTCTTTTCAGAAGAAAATTTCTTCTTTAAAGAATTAGATGAAGACATCTATAATTATTCTTCAGAATTTTCAGACTTTTTTATTTCTTCCTTGGTCTCATCTATTGCACCACGAAATTCCCTTAGTGCTTTAGCAAAACCTCTTGCTAAACCAGGTAACCTCTTACCTCCGAAGAGAAGCAATGCAAGAAGAAATATTAATACTAATTGCCATGGACCTATATTACCCATAAAAATTCTCCTTTATATTTACCTAAAGTATTTTAACAAATAATATGCAATAGAAAAACCAATAATACTACAAACATTAAACCTTAAAACAAGACCAAAATTTATTGCAAACATACCCAAATCTAATACTTTAGTTCCGTTCCCATCCATCCAAGCAAAAGGAAATTCAAAAAAGGAAGTTAAAAAAAATGTTTTAACAGCACTACCATCAGGTAATAAAAATGTCAAAACTTGTCCTAAGAGTGTACCAATCATTGCACCAAATAGGAGCCCAAGCATTAATAATTTGAAATCTCTTCTAGCCATTATCGGGTTACTAAGTTAACTATTTTTATTTCTCCATCCCTTAAGATTTTAAACTTAATAGTATCTCCTGGCCTAACATCATTTCTTTTCAACACATTGTGAATATCGTTCAGACTTAGAACCTGTATATCATTCACTGCTATAACTTTATCGTTAATTATTAGTTCTTGGTTATCTGCTGCGTTACGATCTATAGTTGAAATCACCATATTTGAGTAAAAATATAATCCTGTCATAGCTCTTCTATTGATGAATCCTGTAACTTTAATTTCTTCTGCAATTTCCATCGCATAATTGATTGGAATAGAAAAACCAAGATTTTCAGAATCATTCTGGACAAATGTATTAATCCCAACTACATATCCGTTAGCATCAACTAAAGGTCCTCCACTATTCCCTGGATTTAATGAAGCATCTGTTTGTATCATATTATCAAGAACTTTACCATTAGATTGGAGACCAAAGTCTGCATCCACAGCACTTACAATTCCCAGAGAAGCTATTGGTTGATTGTTGGCTGCAGCAAATAACTTACGAGGATTGCCTAAAGCCACTACAAATTCTCCAACTAACAAATTATCAGAATCACCAATTTTAGAATATAAAAAATTGTTTCCATCAATCTTTAATAAAGCAACATCAGACTGTTGATCAAGACCTACCAATACTGCATTATATTGCGCTCCACCAGGCAATACAACAATAATAGAATTTTTTTGTACATTTATAACATTATGAGCATTGGTTAGAATATATCCATCTTGACTGATAATAAACCCTGAGCCACTGCTAGGTCGTGCAGAATAACCCCAAAAATTTCTTACATCTTTAACGACATATAAACTTACAACTGATGGGCTAGCTTTACTTATTGCTTTAGTAACAGCTGTATCCTTTGATTTATAAATCTCATTTTGGATATCAACATTGTCATTCGTTGCGCTATTACAACAAATAATTAGAAAAACCATTATAAATAATATTTTAATTTTCATAATAAATTTTATTCAATATTAACCCATTAGCTGGTGCTTTAAAGATTTTTGCATCTTTAATAGGATTCTCTAACAAATCTGTAAAATCATCACTATTAATCTTTCTCTGACTAGAAGCTATCATAGTACCCACAAAATATCTAACCATATGATGTAAAAATCTATTTCCTTCAGTAATATATAATAACTTTTTATTTTCTAAAATCCATTTTGATACAAAAATTTCACACATTGTATTTTCTTTTTCTGGATTAAACTTTGAAAAAGACAAAAAATTATGATTACCACATAGTTTTTCTGAAGTATGATTAAGAATATCTAAATCAATACTTTTAACAAACCAATAATTAGACTTTAACAATGGATTGTTGTCCAATGTACACTGATAGATGTATTCTTTTCTCTTGGCATTATATCTAGAATGGAATTTATCTGATACGCTCTCAACTTCACTAATACGTATCTCATGTGGTAGTCGAGCATTCATGGCATTCTTAATATCATTATTATCCAAAGAAGTTTTAAGATCAAAATGAGCTATCTGACCTAACGCATGGACCCCAGAATCAGTTCGACTTGCCCCAACTATATTGATTGGTTTATTGTCGTTAAGAAATGATAATGATTTTTCAATCTTATTCTGAATGGTATTAGAATCTTTTTGAGATTGAAAACCAAAAAAATTAGAACCATCATATTGAATAGTAATTTTATATCTACTCATAAATTGGAATTTTCTCTGTATGTACAACTCTCTCATTTAAATTTGATTTGTAAATCACTTTTCCAGATGGCAAAATTATGCCTGATATTCCATTATTTGCACTTTGTACTACAGGAATTCTTTGTTCAATAGCTCTCAATTTTGCCAACTCAAAGTGCTGATAAGGCATAAATTCACCAACATAGGAATCATTTGTAACAATAAATAGAATATCTGCACCATTTTGAACCATAGTCTTTACAATCTTTGGATTGCTAGAGTCGTAACAAATTAGAGTTGCAATTTTATAATCTTTTATAGGAAATACTTTATATTCATTACCAGGTGTAAAACTTCCCATATCATCAAATTGATTAATTTTTGTCAACCACGATTTAAAAAATGGTACATATTCAGCAAATGGAACCAAAAATAACTTTTGATAAGTAGAAAAATCACCATTTGGATACATAACCATAACACTGTTATAGCTAAAATGTTGTCCATCAATAAATTTTCTCTCTGGAATTCCAAGAATAAGAAAAGAATCATTCTCCATTAGTCTCTCTTGGAAGAATAATCTATCATTAATATTTGTTGCTAGATATGATGGAACAGATACTTCGGGCCATACTATAATTTCTGCTTTCTCTTCTAATGATTCTAATAATAGAGATTCCATAATTTGGAAATTTTTCTGTCTTAATTCTCGATCCCATTTTTCATCTGGAAAAATAACTGGCTGACCTATCGAGATACTTAAGAAGGTTTTTGGTTGAATTCTGTTATAATAATTAATCTGAAAATTCCCAATAAGCATTATAACAAGTAAGGTGGTTGAAAAATAAAGGATAAATTTATTCTTCCTAGAAACTAAATATTCATGTATCAATATATTAAATAGAATTATAATAAATGAAATTGTATGCGATTCAATGCTAATTAATTGAATAATTCTATTATAATTTGATTGAGTAATTGATAGATCAAGCCATGGAAAAGCTAAAGAACCAAAATTTCTTAAAATCTCAACAACAAAAACCCACAATAAAGGAACAAAAAATAACTTAATTCTCTTAGGTGTAAAATGAACTCCTATACTAAAAAATATCCAAAAAATAGTCAGATAAAGAGATGCTGAAAAATAAGTAATAATTGCTGTAGAAACAGAGGTCCCAGAGTTAATCGCAATCCAGTTTAGAATGATTAAATTGCTTGTAATGCTAGATATAAATCCTAAAATGATAGTATGCTTCAGATCTTTCGACTGAAACAAATAGTAAAATAATGGCACTAAGGCAAACCAGGCAAAGAAACCTAAGCTAATAGGCGGATATGATAGTGCTAATAAAATTCCCGATAGAAAAGCAAAAAATATTCCCTTTGATTTCATAAATGTTTACTTCTATCTAGATAAGTTTGTAAAATTATTGATGCAGCAGTTAAATCTACTAACTCTTTATTTTTTCCTGTCTTTATATTTTGTTCAATCATAACCTTTTTTGCATATTCACTAGAAAGTCTTTCATCTTCAAGAAAAACTTCAAAACCAGCTTTCTGCATATCTTCTTTAAAGAGATCTATAATCTTAGTCATTTCATTTTTTTCATAGTTCATTCCTATAGGATATCCAATAACAATTTTTTTTACATTTTTCTCTTTAGAAATGCTAGTAAGACTATTTATTAATTCTTTTCTATCATTATAACGAATTACTTTCAGAGGTAAAGAAATAATACCAGAAGGATCTGAAATAGCTACGCCTACTTTAGAAAGCCCAAAATCTATACCAAGAATTCTTTCCATTGTTACGAAAAAACTCTTTCAACAGTATCTACATTTTTAATCTTCGAAATAGCATTAATTAACCCATTAAGACTATTTAAATCTTTAACTGTACAGACAATCCATATATCAGATACACCACCTATATTTACATCTGTTTCAACATCTAAAATATTGATCTTTTCTTTAGCTATCGTCTCTGTAATATTGTGAAGTACTCCTGCTTTATCAAGGCATGTTATATGTAACTTAGTCTTAAATGAAATATCTTTTTTTATGTCCCAATTGACAGAAACAAGCCTTTCCTTAGAACCAGACAAAGACGACAAATTAAAGCAAGATAACCTATGCACAATTAAACCTCTCCCTCTAGAAATATATCCAATGACCGAATCTCCTGGAACAGGATTACAACATTTTGCATAATCTACCACAAGATTTTTCACTCCATCCAAATTAATCCCTTCCGATTCAGATCTAGCCGATTCTATAAAATCTACCTGAGAAGGTATCTTATTCTTTGAAGATCTAACATCAGGAAAGAGTTTACCAATAATATCTTTTAAGATAATTCTCCCTCTACCTAAATCAGATAGAAAGTCATTTAAATTTTTATAATTTAGTTCACTATATCTAGACTTAACCTCACTGAGTTTATTATAAAGCTTAGATTTTCTAAGTCCTTTTTCAAGCAATTGATTTCCTACTTTAATACTCTCTTCAATCTCAATACTTCTTAAATATTTGTTAATTGCATGCGAAGCTCTTGATGTTTTTACAAAATTTAACCAACTACTATTTGGTTTCTGGTTTTTGCTAGTTTCAATTTCAACAATATCTCCATTACTTAGATTGTAACTTAAAGGTACAAGTTTTTTATTAACCTTAGCTCTTACACAAGAAAAACCTATATCACTATGAATAGAAAATGCAAAATCTAAAGGAGTAGAATCAACAGGAAGTTTTTTTAAATCTCCTTTTGGTGTAAAGATAAATATTTCATCTTCAAACATATCGATTTTTAATAAATCCATTAGTTCTTCTGGTTCAGTATTATCACCATCCATAATTGCTGACAGGTCTCTTAACCAAGGCACTTGATTATCTAAATCATTCATTTTTTTACTGCCTTTATAAATATAATGTGCAGCAATTCCAGTTTCTGCGGTATTGTCCATCTCCTTCGTTCTAATTTGAATCTCAGTAAGCTTATTATCCTTAGTTAAAACAGTGGTATGAATAGACTGATATCCATTGGTTTTAGGGGTAGCAATAAAGTCTTTGAAACGATCTTGCATAGGAGGATAAATGCTATGAATAACACCTAGAGTTAAATAACATTCTTCAATTTTGTCAACAATAATTCTTATTGCATATAAATCATATATATCTTCAAATTCTTTATCCTGCGATTTAATCTTTCTATAGATAGAAGATATAGACTTGTATCTTCCAAAGATATCAGCATTAATCTTATATTGTTTTAATTCTCTTTTAATTGGCTTGATAGCATTATTGATAATGCTTTCACTTACTTTTGAAGACTCTAAAATTTTCTTATCCACCTTATTATACCCTTTAAGGTCTAAACATTTAAGGGATAAATCTTCTAAATCCCACTTTAGCTTTGCCATTCCAAGTCTGTGAGCTAGTGGAACAAAAATCTCTCTAGTTTCAGTTGCAACTTCTTTCCTTTTCTTTGGAGATAGATACTCAATAGTCTCCATATTATTTAGACGATCAGCAAATTTGATAATAATTACCCTTAAATCTTTTGCCAAAGAAAGGAAAAGTTTAGTAAAATTTTCAGCTTGTTTATGTTTTTCTGATTTAAAAACAATGTTATCAATTTTTGTAACTCCATCAACTAGAAATGCAACATCATTTCCGAAAAGCAGTTTGATATCCTCCAACGTTACATCAGTATCTTCAACCACATCATGCAACAATGCACTAGCAATGGTTGTAGCATCCATATTCCAATCTAATAATATATTTGCAACATCGATACAATGGCTTACATATGGAAGCCCGGATTTTCTTTCCTGTCCATGATGCATCTTAACAGAAAACTCTAGAGCATCTTTGATAAGTTTTTTTGATTTATTTGATTTTAATCTTGAAAGAAGTGCAACACTTTTTTTATTAATTAAATCATTATTTGAAGACATAATTAACTCACGTTTTCAGATTCAGACCAATCCGTATAGTTTTCAAATCTGGCATAAGTATCAATAAAAGTAGCTTTTACTGTTCTGGTAGGACCACTTCTTTGTTTTGCAACAATTAGATAGGCTAGTCCTTTTTGATCAACTTTTTTATCATCATAAACAAATGGTCTATATAAAAATATTACAAGATCTGCATCTTGTTCAATTGCACCACTCTCACGAAGATCGGAAAGCACAGGTCTTTTATCAGTTCTTGATTCTACAGCTCTAGAAAGCTGGGAGAGAGCTATAACAGGAATGTCTAGCTCTTTAGCAAGAGCCTTTAATGATTGGGTAATACTAGAAATTTCTTGCTGTCTATTTTCTGATCTTCTAGGACCCTGCATTAATTGAAGATAATCAACTATAAGCAACTCAATATTCTCTTCTCTCTTTAATCTTCTTGCTCTAGAGCGTAAATCTAAGATTGACAAAGCGGGAGTATCATCTATGAAAAGTGGAGCATCAGCAAGTTTTCCTGAAGCAGTATTGATATCTTTCCACCTTGCAGCCTGTAATCGGCCTGTTCTTGCTTTTTGACCATCTATTCTTGCCTCAGAAGAAAGCAATCTTTGTGCTAACTGATCGCTTGACATTTCAAGACTAAAAATAGCCGTTGGAACCTTGCTCTCTAAAGCAGCATTTCTAGCAACCGATAACGCAAGAGCTGTTTTACCCATAGATGGTCTTCCGGCAATCACAATTAAGTCACTTTTACGAAAACCAGCTGTAACATTATCTAGATCAATAATTCCAGAAGGCACACCTACAACAGATCCTTTCTTGCTCTGCATCTTCTCAAGATTTTGAATTGCTTCGGTCAAAATAGGTTTTATGTGTTGAAAAAGCTTGTTATCCTTCTGCTGTGTAAGACTAAAGATAGACTGCTCTGCTTCATCAAGGATGCTTGCAACATCTTCTCCTGACTCAAATGCTTTTTTTGACATATAATGAGACGCAGAAATCAAATCTCTCAAGATACCTTTTTCTTTTACAATAGAAGCATAAGTCTCAATATTTGCAGCAGTAGGAACTTTATCTACAAGACCAGTTAGATAATAGAGACCACCTACTGATTTTAAAGACTTTTTCTTTTTTAATTCATTTGAAACCGATACAGTATCAATTGGATTGCTTTCCTCAGATAAAACAAGCATTGCTTCAAATATTTTTCTGTGAGCTTCTTTATAGAAATAACTGCTAGATTTTAATAATCCTATTGCCTTATTGGCAGCAGCATCATCAATCATCATTGCTCCAAGAACAGCTTCTTCTGCCTCAAGAGATTGAGGTTGTAAATTAATATTCTTTTCTGTCTTATTTTCAGCCATATTATCTTTTATTCATCAATATTTATCCACAGACTATCAACATCATATAAATAGCCATATTCACTAGATTAACAATCTTTTCTGGCCCTGACAAGTTTAATTCTTTATATAGTCTCTAATTTTTTTAAAGTCTTCCCATGCATTTCTCTTAAAACTTGGACTTCTTAACAGAAAAGCAGGATGATAAGTTACAATAACGGGATAATTCATATAATAAAAAATATTATTCCTCATATCTTTTAGAGAAGAATCTTTTCCTAGCAATGTTGATGTTGCAACCAACCCAAGTGTCACAATAAGTTTCGGATTAATTAATTTAATCTGATGATTTAAATATGGTTTGCATTTATCAACTTCACTTGATGATGGATTTCTATTTTCAGGAGGCCTACATTTCAAGATATTGCAGATATAAGTATCATTGAATCTGTCTCTATCAATTGCTTTTAATATTTTATCGAGTAATTTCCCAGATCTTCCAACAAAAGGTCTCCCTTCAAGATCTTCTTGCGCTCCGGGAGCTTCTCCAATCAAGAGTAGGCTTGCATTTTTATCGCCCTCACCAAAAACAAAATTTGTACGACTTTTATGTAAATCACATTTCTCACAATTACAGATATTTTTTTCGAATGTGTTTAATTGGTTAGGAAAAGGTGATGATTGTTGAGCTATATCAAGAAATATTTCTTTTCCAAATAATTCTTGATTCTGTAATAGATATTCTTTCTTTGCATTAAGATTCTTGGTCAATTGATTCTTCTGTTTTTTTCCAATCTAATTTTCCTTCAAGATACTCATCAAGAGCAATTGTTGTTACTTTTTCTTCTTTATCAAAATCAATATCTTCTCTGATAACTGGTTCTGATAGAATACCTTCTTCTTCGTTAAACTCAGTGTTTTCTTCAATTATTTGTTTCAAAACACGTTCTTGAAGAATTTGTTTTGCTCTTCGAGAAGAAACAACTACAGATTCATAAATATCATCAGTTTTTTTTAGTAATTTTTTAAAAGAAATTGGTCCAATTGCCATCTTTTAATCCTCTTTTATCATTGAAAGTATCATTTTTTTTAACTCTTCGAATGTGGATTCGAAGTTATCATTAATAACTGTATAGTCAAATTCTTTTTTTAGGTTCTCCTCTTCAGAAAACCTGCTTAATCTTTTATTAATCTCTTCTTTTGATTCTGATGATCTATGAATTAGCCTACTCTCTAATTCTTTAAAATTTGGAGCTGATAAAAATATAGAAACAGTATTCTCTGGATACATTTTTTTTAGATTTAATGCACCTTTAACATCTAATTCTAAAAATAATGGTTTCTTTTCAGATAAATAACATTCTACTCCTTCTTTTGTTGTACCATATAAGTCACCATGAACATTTTCATATTCAATAAATTTATCATCGTTGGTAAGACTATTAAATTTGTCCTTTGAAACAAAATGATAGTGAATTCCATCAATCTCATATTCCCTTCTTTCTCTAGTTGTATGAGAAACTGAAATATCAATAGCCAAATCACGAGATAATAGATCTAATAAAGTTGTTTTTCCTGATCCGGAAGAACCTGATAGCGTAAAAAGAAGTTTCATAATATATTGTTTATTTGTTCTCTTAATTTCTCTGTCTGAATTTTCAGACTAATAGCATTTTTCGCAATCTTTTTATTCAGAAACTTTGATAAAATTGTATTTGATTCTCTATTTATTTCTTGAAGAATAAAATTAATCTTTTTTCCAGAAAGCTCTTTTGATTTAATTGATGATTCTATCTGGTTAAAATGACTTTTTGTTCTATCTATCTCTTCAGTAATATCTAATTTCTCAATATCTTCAATCTTAGAATCAGAATTACTTTTCCCGTTGGCCAATTTAGTAACTTCTTTGAGGTAAATAGATTGAATATTACGCAAATCTTTCTTGGCAATGGCAATATACTTCAAGAATTCTTTTTGAATATCGTTTCCTTCTTTAACTCTCATTGATATAGCTTGATTTGTTGCTGTATTAACAGCTTTAAGAATTTTATTATCAAAAGCCTTATCTGATGTAGAAAATCTAACTAAATCATTGCTGGAAAAAAGTTTGTTATAGTCTAATTTTAGATTATATTTTTTTTCTATATCTTTATAAGCCTTAAGAAAACTCTCTATTTTATGATTATTCACTTTGAACTGATTCTTAGAATCAATTTTTATGCTTAGAGTCACAGAACCTCGTTTTAATTTTTTCTTTAGAAATCTTCTAATTTTATATTCTGTTTCTCCAGATAAATCAAAATATCGTGTTTGTAGCTCGAAATATCTAGAATTAAAAGATCTAATCTCTACGTCAATAGAAATGGATTTATCTTCGTAATGGCCAAAACCAAAACCTGTCATACTAACTAACATTATTTCCCTAGTAATCCTTTATTTTTTTTCAGATAATCTTGCTGCTTTACCAGAAAGATTTCTTAGATAGTATAATTTAGCTTTTCTTACCTTGTTAACCTTGTTAACCTTGATAGAAGCTATGCTAGGAGAGTGAAGAGGAAAAATTCTTTCAACACCTATACCATTAGAAACTTTTCTGACGGTAATTGTTTCCCCAACACCAGAACCTTTTCTTGCAATTACTGTACCTTTAAAAAGCTGTTGACGAACTTTCTGTCCTTCTTTTACATTGACGTTGATTGATAATATATCGCCAGGTTTAAAGTCTGGAATTTTTTTTGAATTTTCTTTACTCATTTCTTTTTTTCTTTATATTTCTTCCAAAGATCAGGTCTTTTATCTTTAGTTATCTCAATTTTCTTATTTTTTTTCCACTCTTCAATCAACTGATGATTCCCAGATAACAGCACATCAGGCACTTTTAACCCATCAATCTCATTTGGTCGCGTAAAATAAGGAGCATCAAGTAAATCGTCAACAAAAGAATCTGTCATTGCCGAATTTAAATCATTAAGAACTCCTGGTACTAATCTGATAATTGAATCAAAAACTATCATAGAAGAAAGTTCTCCATTTGAAATAACATAGTCTCCTATTGAAATTTCAGAATCAACGTATTTATCAATTACTCTCTGATCTATACCCTTGTAATGACCGCATATAAAAATCAATGAATTTTCTTTACTTAAATTTTCAGAAACTGAATGATTTAGAATTTCACCTTTTGGAGAAGGAAAGATTATCTTAGGTTTATGAGAAGATTTATCAATACAATGTTCTATAGCCTTAAACAAAGGCTCACACATCATAATCATTCCACTTCCTCCACCATAAGGTTCATCATCAATTTGTTTATATTCATTGTTTGAGAAATCTCTAAGATTAATAACATCAATATTAACCAAATTTTTCTTTATCCCTTGGTTTGAGATATTATTTTTAACTAGAGTTTCAACTAGTTCTGGAAAAGGGGTAATAAAATAGATATTCATTATCAATAACCTAAAAATTTATTCAACTACATCAAGTCTTGCTTTTTTACCACCTTTTTTGGCATTAATAGCAAATAATATTGTTCTGATTGCAGAAATATTTCTTCCACTTTTTCCAATAACTTTACCAAAATCATCTTTAGAAACTTTTAGTTCAAGAATTATTTGATTTTCTGTCTCAACCTCTTTGATATCAACTTCTTCAGGACTATCCACTAATTCGCTAACAATTGCCTTAATAAGATCCGTCAATTCCATCATACCTCCTTATTATAATATCAAATCTTTAGTTAAGATTTTTCTTCGGCTGGAGCTTCTTCTTTTGCTGGTTCTTCAGCTGGAGTTTCCTCTACCGGAGCTTCTTCTTTTGCTGGTTCTTCAGCTGGAGCTTCTTCTACAAGTTTTTTAGAATCTTTTTCTTCTTTTTTCTTAATCTTTCTATCGAGTCTAGCTTTTTTTCTATTTTTAACAACTTCATCTCTTTCTTCTTTCCATTTCTTAAGAGCTTTTTCTATTTCACTTTCAGAAAGTCCTTGTTTAATTAGATGCCATTTATAAGCAAGACCAGATCTCTTCATAAGCTTATTAACAGGATCTGACACTTGTGCCCCTTCTTTCAACCAATCAATTATTCTATCTTCATTAAAATTGAAGTTAGATTCTTTATCAGCTTTGATCGGATCATACCAACCTAACTGTTCAATAGGTGCACCATCTCTTCTTTTTCTAGAATCAATAACGACCAACCTATAGAAAGGTCTATTTCTTCTTCCAATTCTTTTAAATCTAATTTTAGTTGCCATATTTATTATCTTTCCATTCTCTTTTAATGAATTAAAACAGGCGTAATTTGTGGAAAAGGATTGAATAGTCCAAATAATTTATTTTTCAGCAAAATCAATCGAAATTACTTTTGAAATGCCTTTTCTTTCCGAAGTAACCCCATAAATACAATCAGTTGATTCCATAGTTAATTTATTGTGAGTTACCATTATAAACTGAGTATTCTTGCTATAATCCTTTATGACCTTAGTAAATTTATTAACATTTATATCGTCAAGAGGAGCATCTATCTCATCTAAGATACAAAAAGGACTTGGTTTATATTGATATATCGCAAAAAGAAGCGCAATTGCTGTTAAAGATTTTTCTCCAGCAGACAGCATCCTTAATGAACTATTTTTCTTACCTGGAGGCTGTGCAAAGATTGTTATTTCAGAATTCAATGGATCATCAGTATCGCTCAAGGCAATTGTTCCTTTTCCTCCTAGAAAGAATGTCTCAAACATTATTTCAAAATTATTTTTAATCTTATTAAAAGTATCGGAAAATTGTTTTTTTGCCACATTATCAATTTTCTTAATTGCATCTTTCAAATTTGCTTCTGATTCTACTAAATCACTTCTTTGAGACTTTAATAATTGTAGTCTAGTATTTTGTTCGTTATACTCATCGGATACTGCCCAGTTAATTGGACCAATAGTTTCAATACTTCTTTTTGTCTTTTCTACATTATATGATATATCAGATAGATTATAATTCTTAATTGATTTAAGCTTAATATTCTCTCCAAATTTATCTATAATTTGCTCTTTAATTTGATCTATCCTTATCTTCGATTCTGCAATCTTCATTTCTGCATTCTTTATATCATACAATATGTCGTCTTTTTTGAATCTTTCTGAATCCATCTTTGCACGAATTGACTCCATTTTTATAAAAGCATTATTCACATCAGTTTCTTTGCTTTTTATATCTGATTTTCCAATATCAATCTTTTGCTGAGTATCTTTAATTGAATCATTTAGTTTGTTGAAGTTGAATTCTTTACTACTTTTATATTCTTGAATTTTATTTTTATAGTCTTCAATACTCTTTTTCAATTTCTCATATTTCTTATCGGTACCTATAACAGTTTTTCCACAATCATCACATTCCGAAATAATTTTCATATAATCTTTGTCAAACTGATTTAATTGATTAATCTTTTTTTGAAGCTCACCTTCAAGAACATCTATCCCTTTTGAAGACTCAGTGTTTTTCTTCTGAACATCTTTGAGAAGTTTCTCAGTTAATTGATCAACCTTTTTTTGAGTCTTGTCTAATTCTTCTTTTTTATGTAAATAATTGTCCTTAGCGGTAGAAAAATCCAAATTTTCTGATTTCTGTTTTGAAGAATTTTTATCTAGCAACTTATTCTTCTTTTTAAGAAAAGATTCTAAGGGCTTGGTTTCTTTTTCTAAATCGCTAATCCTTGCTTGAGCTAATTCTATTTCTAGTTTTTGTAATTTTTCACTTAATTTCTCATGTCTATTAAACCTCTTCAACTGCAATTGAAGATTTTTAACCTGCATTTCTATTTCAATAATAATATCATCGATTCTTTCTAAATCTCTATTATTGAGTTCAAATTTTTTCAAAGTTGAACGTCTTTGAGATTTATACTTATTTACCCCTGCAGCTTCCTCAAACATTATTCTTCTACTATGATCTTTATTTGATAGAATCTGCTCAATCATATTGAGTTCTATTACAGAATAAGCATCGGAACTCATACCTGTATCAACAAAAAGGTTATATATGTCTTTTAATCTGCATGAATTTTTATTAATAAAATATTCACTTTCTCCACTACGATATAATTTTCTTCCGACTTCCACTTGATTATATTCTAAAGGAAGAAGTCCTTTATCATTTTCAACAGTTAAATACACTTCACAAAAACCTAGAGGCTTGACCCTAGATGTACCATTGAAAATCAGATCCTCCATTTTAGAGCTTCTCAATCTAGATGTTCTTTGTTCACCAAGAACCCATCGTATTGCATCAACAATGTTTGTTTTACCACAACCGTTTGGACCAACAATACCAGTAATACCATCATTAAAAACAACAGTTTGCTTTTTTGCGAAAGATTTAAAACCAAAGACTTCTAATTTTGAAATATGCATGATATTTATCCTGGAGGCCAACTCATTTTTCTTCCTCCGATTAAGTGAAGGTGTATATGATAAACGGTCTGACCACCATCATCGTTACAATTAAAAACAGTTCTATATCCTGTTTTATCAATATTAAATTGTTTTGCAAGATCTTTTGCAATCTCTATCATTCTACTAACGGTATTAGCATCTTCTTCTATTAAATCATTTAAGGTTGGTATACATTTTTTAGGTATAATTAATAAGTGTACTGGTGCTACAGGATTGACATCTTTAATTGCAATTACCAAATCATCTTCATAGACAATCTCAGAAGGAATTTCTCTATCAATAATTTTTTGAAAAACTGTTTTACTCATATTGTGCCATTAATTCATTCAAAACTGATAAAATAGATATAACCGCTGTCTCAGTTCTTAGAATAGTATTACCAAGGTTAACTTTAAGAAATTTCTTATCATAAATGAACTCTTTTTCTTCATCTGAGAAATCTCCTTCAGGCCCAATTAAAACGGAAATTTTTTTCTTATCATCATTTGCTTTAAAAATTTCATCCTTAAAATCACTTAATCTTCTATTAGATTCAATAAAACAAACAATATTGATAGCATCACGACTATACCAATCTGATAAAGAAGAAACAGGATTGATTTTTGGGAAAATACTTCTCATGGATTGTTTACCAGCAGACTGGGAAATTGAATTTAATCTTTCAATGGAAGGATTAGACTTTACTGATCTATCTAGAGATAATGGTGTGATTTCTTTTACGCCACATTCAACAGATTTTTCCACTGCAATTTTGATTCTGGAATTCTTTATAATAGGTAAACCAAGGTGTATATAATGATTTGATTCATTTTTATTTTTATAACTTTCCAAGATCTCTCCCGAAGCAATTCCATTGTCAAATGAATTAATCAAAACAGAATATGATGTTCCATCTCCATCGGTAAGCCAAATCTTCGAGTTAACTTTTAAACGCATAACATTTATTAAATGATGCGATTCATTATGATTTAAACAGAAATTATTTCTTTGAATATTCTTTTTATCTATAAAGAAAAAATTACTCACGACCAAGTCTATACTGTAGGTAAAGAAATCCTCCACCGAAATCTTCTTGATCATGAATTGGTTCCTCTACCTGCAAATGATCATAAGCTATACCAAATGAGAATCCAGAAGCTCTATCTGTCTGAAGGGTAACACCAAAACCAATGGAAGCACCAAGATTAACTTGTGTAGGTGCACCAGACCATTTATCAGAGAAACTACCGGCATCTTCATCACCATCAATTGTTACAAATGGACCAAAAGATAATAATAGAAATGGTTGGAAATTATTTGCAATCTTGTCTTTAAATGGATAGTAGTTAAGCCTAAGATACATAGGAAGTATTAAGATGCTTTTTTCGCCAGATACATCGTACTGATTATAGAATGGATCATATACTGGATATTCATCAGTGCGAATATCATAGAATCTGAGATCAGCACCAACTGATAAATCTGGTTTTACAAATCTTTGATATTCATATGATAAACCATAAGCATTATTTGCAAAAAGAAAATTAAGATTATGATTCTTCTCTTGGGAAAATATGGTAGATAACATTAGTAAAGTTATATATATATATTTATTGTTCATCCAAATCCTCAAAATCTGCATCACGCACTTTGTCATAATTAACTTTAGTTATTTTCTTATCTGATACTATATCATTCTTAGAAGATTTTGATAGATAAGACTTAAATCTTCTATAAAAAAGTATTAATAAAAAAGTTAATAATAAAAGAGGTAAAAGAGGAATTTTCATTTCTATTTATTTAAGCTGGATTAAAATACTTGGTTCCTTGTATAGGTTTTTGAATAATATCTAATAATTCCTTCAAATCTTCCACATTTTCCACAAAATCAATATTATTAGTATTAATAATTAATAAAGGGGTATCTTCATAATTAACAAAAAATTCTTGATATTTTTGATTGACTACATCGATATAATCAAATGTTACATCCTTTTCAAATTCTCTACCACGTTTTTTGATATTTTTCATTAATCTAGAGGTATCAGCTTGCAAGTAAACAACAAGATCAGGTTTGACAACATCTTTTTCAAGAATATCCGCAACATGACCATACAACTCATCTTCAGCTTGAGATTTTAGTGTAAAACTTGCAAATAAACGATCTTTCTCAAACATATAATCGGTAACAACTCCTTTTTGGAGCGCATTTAGCTGTCTAATCTCTTTTTGTTGCTGTTGATATCTCTGCAATAAGAAAAAAACTTGAGTTTGAAAAGCATTTGCATCAGGATCATCATAAAAACCTTCTAGAAAAGGATTGTCTTTGAACTTCTCCAATACTTTTCTTGTGTTTAATTTATCAGCAATGATTTCCGCTAAACTTGTTTTTCCAACTCCGATTGGTCCTTCAATTGCTATATACGATTCTATCATGCGTTTTTTTCGATTAAATGTTTAGACACTCTTGAAGTATCAGGACAATTCTTCAATAAATCAACAATCTTATAGTTTGTGCCAGGAAAAATTTCTTCGGGAATCAATTCAGCCAAAGGAATTAAGACAAATTTACGCAATAATGCATGCGGATGGGGAATTGTAAGTTCTTCTGTCTCAATAAAAGAGTCACCAAATAAAACTATATCAATATCAATGGTTCTAGGTTGGTTTTTCTTTCTAGGTAATGTTCTACCTAACATTTTTTCTATATCATGAATCTTATCTAAAAACTGGAATGGAGAAAAAGTTGTATCAAGCTCCACAACAATATTAATGAAAATAGGTTGATCCTTATTATAAAGGGGGTCTGAAGTGTAGAAGGAAGATGTTCTTATATTTTTATTTTCTACATGTGAACCTAGCATCGCAATAGAAGAGGCGATATTTGATTCTTTATCACCAAGATTAGATCCAATGGATAAATAAACTTTTTCGTTCACTACATCATGCCGCCCATGCCGCCCATACCCATATCAGGCGCCCCGCCGGCAGGCATTGGTGTATCTGGTTCAGGTTTTTCAGTAATTGCTGCCTCTGTAGTCAAAAGCAACCCAGAAATTGATGCGGCATTTTCAACCGCAACCCTTGCAACTTTTGCAGGATCAATAATTCCAGCTTTAAACATATTAACATATTTCTCATCTCTGGCATCAAATCCAAAATCATCTTTCCCTTCAAGAACTTTTTGAACTATAATAGATGATTCAAGTCCAGCATTTTCACAAATTTGTCTAATTGGACCTTCCAAAGCACGTTTCATGATATCAACTCCAACTTTTTCGCTGGCCGTTGCTTTTATACTATCAAGTTGTAGACTTGCCCTTAACAAAGCTACTCCGCCTCCAGCAACAATACCTTCTTCAACAGCAGCTCTAGTAGCATGTAATGCATCGTCAACCCTTGCTTTCTTTTCTTTCATTTCAACTTCGGTAGCTGCACCAACATTTAATACGGCAACACCACCAGATAATTTTGCAAGTCTTTCTTGTAGTTTTTCTTTATCATAGTCAGAAGTTGTTTTTTCAATCTGAACTCTAATTTCATTAACTCTAGCTTTAATAGCATTCTTTCCTCCACTACCATTCACAAGAGTTGTATTGTCTTTATCGCTAACGACTTTCTTACAAGATCCTAAATATTCTAGTGTAGCATTTTCTAGTTTATATCCTTGTTCTTCAGAGATAACAGTTGCTCCAGTTAGAATAGCAATATCTTCGAGCATTGCTTTTCTTCTATCACCAAAACCAGGAGCTTTAACTGCGAGCACTTTAAATGTTCCTCTTAATTTATTTACAACTAGAGTTGCAAGTGCTTCTCCTTCAATATCTTCTGCAATAATAAGAATAGGTTTACCAGCTTGAACAACTTTTTCAAGTAATGGTAATAAATCTTTCATATTACTAATCTTTTTATCATGAACTAAAACATATGGATCCTCTAAATCGGCTTCCATTGAGTCAGAATTAGTCACAAAATATGGAGAAAGATATCCTCTATCAAATTGCATACCTTCTACAAATTCAAGGTACGTTTCAGCGGTCTTAGATTCTTCAACTGTAATTACGCCATCTTTTCCTACTTTGTCCATTGCTTCAGCAATTTTTGATCCAATTTCTTGATCATCATTAGCTGAAATAGTAGCAACTTGTGCAATTTGATTTGAGTCAGGAATATCTTTTGATATTTTTGAAAGAAATTCAATTACATTATTTTTTGCTAAATCAATGCCTTTTTTAATTTCCATTGGATTAGCACCAGCTGTAACATTTTTTAATCCCTCAGCAATAATAGATTGGGCCAAAACTGTAGCAGTAGTTGTACCGTCTCCAGCAATATCAGAAGTTTTTGAAGCAACTTCCCTTAACATTTGTGCACCAACATTTTCGAGTTGGTCTTCTAAATCAATTTCTTTTGCAACTGTTACACCATCTTTGGTAATAGTAGGTGAACCAAATTTTTTCTCAATAACGACATTTCGCCCTTTAGGTCCTAAAGTAACCCTAACAGCATTTGCCAATTTATCTACACCTTTTTTTAATGTTGCACGTGCTTTTATATCATATGCGATTTCTTTAGACATTTAATCCTCCTTAAAGTACTGCTAGAATATCAGTTTCTCTCATAATAAGCAATTCCTTGCCTTCATGGACAATTTCAGTACCAGAATATTTTCCATATAAAACTTTATCCCCTTTTTTAACGCTCATTGGAGTGACACAAGTACAAGTCTCTTTATCACATGCCTTACCTGGACCGACAACAACAACTGTTCCTTGTTGAGGTTTTTCTTGTGCTGTATCAGGTAGAATAATCCCACTAGCAGTCTTTTCATCTGCAGCTAATGGCTCTACAACAACACGATCATCTAACGGTTTTATATTTAAAGACATTTTTCCTCCATTATTAATTTTGCGCTTGGAATTTTAATATTAATAAACAACAATATCAAACAAATTTGGAATCACTTCCCTGTACTGCCAAAACCACCTTCTCCACGATCACTATCTGATAATTCATCTACTAACTCAAATTCTATCGGAGAACTATCTACAGCTACCAACTGAAAGTATCTTTCTCCTTGTTTAATCTCATAATCTTCAGGGTATATATTATCAACCATTCCAACCAATTCTCCTCTATAACCTGCATCAATTAATCCAATTGAATTAGCTAACCGTAATGGGGTTTTGGAAATACTAGATCGTGGAAATAAGTAATAAGCTTTATTATCTAAATTTTCACAAGCGACCTGCAAATGAATTGGTTGAGAAGAGTTTCCAGGAATTACTTGATCATCTATTACAAATAAATCTAAACCAGCATCTCCTTGATGAAAATGAGAATGGTTTTCATATAAAGCTTTTGCTTTATCGTTAAAAGGTTTAATTCTTATTTTCATTCTTGTGAATAACGGTACGAATTGGATATGGAATTTCAATATTCTCTTGTTGGAAACGCTTATGAAGCTTCTTAATAAATGCATTCAAAATAACATTATGATCTCCAAATTTCTTTCCTTGAAAATAAATAAAGAAATTAATACTTGAGGCAGCAAATTCTCTAAATCGAATTGCTGGCTTATAATCCTTACTAACACAATCTAATTCATTGTAAATATTTTCTGCTACTTCAAGAGCTATTCTTTCTACATGATCTAAGTCGCTATCATAAGAAACTCCTACCTGTATAGGAACTCTAAAAGCTGCGTCCATTGAAGTATAATTTTTTGATACAGACCCAGAAAGAACAGAATTTGGAATTGATATTACATTATTTGCTCTTTCTTGTATAGTGGTATATCTCCATCCAATGTTTTTAACATACCCTTGATACCCATTACTCAACTCAACATAATCTCCTTCCTTCATAGTCTTACTTAAAAGGATATTAATTCCACCAAATAAATCAGAAAGGGTATCTTTAAGTGCTAAAGATACAGCTAAACCACCTACTCCCAATGCAGTTAAAAGAGGAGTAATAGAGATACCAAATGATTGAAGAACCACTAGGAATGCAAGTGAAAAAATAGAAACATTAATTAATCCTTTAAAAATACCAGTAGACGGAAGTGAACTATTATTCTTTGACCACACATCTAACATTCCTAAAACTATTTTTGAAGCGGTTAAACTTATTGAAATGACTAAAAATGCAAATATTAATTGAGATGCGTAAACATTGTAAGGATCTCCAAGCTCAACATTATTAAGTGCAATTGATAAAGAGGCTAAGAAAAACCAAAATACTATCATAGAATTAAATGCATTTATGACAACATCATCTCCTTTAAAAGATGTTTTATCAGAAAAACTCTTTAATCTGCTAAATAGATAGGTTTTAAAGAAGAAACCTATACATACACCGATCACAACGGTTAAGACAGGCTCTAGCCACTCTAAATAAGGCGTTAGCCACTCTAAATAAGATATTTCTGTATCCATGGGGGTAGATTACTAATAAAAGTTTACTTCGTCAAGATAATGACAAATTTAAATTGAAGGCTCAATCCAGTCATTATTTGCTTTAATTAAGTTAACTAACTCATCAACTGCATCTTTACTTGAAATATTCCTCTTAATTAAATCTTTTCCTTTATAGAGAGAAATTACTCCTTTACCTGACCCAACATATCCATAATCAGCATCTGCCATCTCACCAGGACCATTTACAATACATCCCATTACAGCTATTTTTAACTGTTTTAGGTGATTCGTTTTCTTTTTTACTAATGCTGTAGTCTCTTGAAGATCAAACTTTGTTCTTCCACAAGATGGACAAGAAATATAGTCAGTTTTGAAAATTCTTGTTCTTGTATTTTGGAGAATAGAAAAACTAAGTTCATTAATCCTATCTTGGTGAATATCAGAATGTAACCACAAACCGTTTCCCATTCCCTCTAACAACAGAGTACCAAAATCTATTGATGCATCAATACATAGTTTTTCAAAATCTTCTTCTTCATAATTCTTTTTAAATAAGACAGGGTTAGTAATATCTTGTTCCTCAAAAAAATTGAAAATATATCTAAAATCAGCTACGCTATTGTCAAAATCGAAGACAAATACAACATTTGTAGGCATAGAACTAATAATAGAATTAGTAATAGTTTCTTTATTTAAAGAGACAAAATTGATGACATCAGATTTATGTTCTGATTGGCGATATTCTTTAAGCGAAGGAAAATAAGGAAATTTTTCATTTTTATGACTTATCAAGTGTTCTTCATAAAAATAATCAGGGCCATTTCCTTCAAACAACACATTAGAGTTAGATATAACAACCGGAACACTATCTCCCCCAATATTGAGTATCTTTGAAGTAATTCTTTTTTGGTAACTTGATAGCCTTGAATCATTACTACTAATTGGATTAGATATTTCAATTTTATCAATAATCTTTTTAGCAGAAGGTATTTCAAATTCTGGCTCTTCAGTAAGAGATACTCTAATTGTATCACCAATACCGTCATTAAGCAATGAACCAATTCCTAAAGATGATTTTATCCTACCATCAATTCCATCTCCTGCTTCTGTTACACCAAGATGTAATGGGAAATACATATTTTCTTCATCCATTTTTTGGACCAATAAACGATATGCATGCACCATTACCAATGGATTGCTTGATTTCATCGATAAAATAACCTGATCAAAATTATGTTGATTACAAATTCTTAGAAATTCTAATGCAGATTCAACCATACCAAGAGGCGTATCTCCAAATCGATTCATTATTCTATCTGATAAAGAACCATGATTTGTCCCTATTCTCATAGCAGTATTGTGTTTTTTACATACTTCTAGCAAAGGAACAAAACGTTCTTCAATTTTGAGTAATTCACTATTATATGTCTTATCATCATATTCTTTGATCTCAAATTTCTTCCGATCCACATAATTACCAGGATTAATTCTAACTTTTTCGACAATTTTTGCGGCAGTAATTGCTGCATTGGGTGTAAAATGAATATCTGCAACTAAGGGAGCATTATATCCCTTCTTTCTTAAAATGCTCTTAATATTTTCTAGATTTTCAGCCTCTTTAATATTGGGAGCAGTAAATCGAACTATTTCCCCACCTGCATTGATAATTCTAATGGCTTGATCAACGCTTGCATCTGTATCTAGAGTTGAAACAGTGGTCATTGATTGTGTTCTAATAGGATAATCACTACCAATCATCATATCCCCAACTTGAACATTAACAGTTTTTCTTCTCACGTCTATAAAATTTTAAAGGTTGTAAGAGATAATAACGCAAAGAAAATTCCAAGTAACCAGAAACGTACCACCACTCTTGATTCAGGCCAGCCTTTTAATTCAAAATGGTGATGAAGTGGTGCCATTAAGAATAATTTTTTTGGTTTTCCATATTTCTTTTTGGTCCACCTATGATATACTACCTGCAATATTACTGACAAAGCTTCCAAAACAAAAACTCCACCAACAATAATCAACAAAAGTTCCTTTTTCAGTAGTATTGCTAATGTTCCTAACGCAGCACCCATAGACAAAGAACCAACATCTCCCATAAAAATTAATGCTGGCCTTGCATTAAACCATAAAAATCCAAGACAACCTCCAAAAAGAGCAGCTGCAAAAATTGTTAATTCACCTGCCATTGGTATATAGGTAATATTTAGATAGTCAGAAAAATCAACTCTGCCAGATATATAAGACAGCACTCCAAACACACTCACAGATATAGCAAGCAATCCTGTAGCCAACCCATCAAGTCCATCGGTTAGATTCACAGCATTAGATGTTGCAGACACAACAAGAATAATGAATAATGTGTAAATGAATGGATTAAGAAAATCAATTGAAACATACTTTAAAAATGGAACAAAGGTGAAATAAGTCTTATCTATGCCTTCAGTAATATAAGCACCAGAATTAATGATCATAAATGAGATAAAAATACCAAGCATAGATTGGGCAATTAATTTGTAACGTCCAGCCAAACCTCCATCTTTTTTCTTGATAGATTTTAAATAATCATCGTAAAAACCAACACAACCCATCCAAAGCATTGAAATACAAATAATTTGTATAAACAGATTACTTATATCTGCGAATATCAAGGTAGGTATTATTGTAGCGACAATGATAAGAACACCGCCCATGGTTGGTGTTCCCTTTTTTTCATGATGGCTCTCTGGGCCATGCTCTGTGATCGATTCTCCAATTTGAAGCCTTGTAAGATTTCGAACAATAATTGGACCAAAAATAAAACTAATTAAAAGTGCAAAAATCGCACTTGCTCCTGCACTAAATGTGATATATTGAAGTAAATTTTTTAACGGATCTAATAGTTCATTGAACATAATTTTTAATATCTTCTGCTACCGAATCTAACCCCATACTTCGTGAACCTTTTAGTAAAACAATATCATTTTTTTCCAACAAATTACAAACCTTATTAGAAAGGGCTTCTTTACTGTTGAAATGTAAACTTAACGGAATGTTTTTACTACCATTAAAAGTATTTTTTGCTAAATCCCCATAACAAATAATAGTATCAATCTTTTCCTCACAATAATTGGCAATCTCTTCATGAAATTTTACTTCATCTTTTCCTAATTCTTTCATATCGCCAAACACAAAAATCTTTTTCCCTTCGGTTTGATAACTCTGGAGGTTATCAATAGCAGCTTTCACAGATTCTGGATTTGCATTGTATGCATCATCTATTAAAGTAATATTATTGGATAAAAGACATGCTTCTCCTCTACCTTTTGGCAAAGTAAAATCTTGTAATAGTTCATCAAATCTCATTGAATCCCCTTCTGACATAAAGTCTTCACACACCTTACAAGCAATAGAAGCATTTTTCAGAAAAACATTGTTCTTTCCTAGAGGATGATTAACAAGACCTCGGAATGGTTCAATTATATCTTCGTTATAGTATCCTTTTTTTGAATGAGTAAGAATAGATTTCTTTTCTTTTGTAATATTCTCAATTGAACCAAATCCTTCTAAATGAGCATCCGAAATATTCGTAATAACACCTATATCAGGCTTAACCATTGATGATAAGTATTCTATATCTCCCACTCTATTTGCACCAAGTTCCAAAACATAAACTTGGGAGGCATCATGTGGAAAAGAAAATATGCTTAAAGGAACTCCAATAGAGGTATTAAAATTGCCTTGTGTTTTAGATACATCGTATCCTTTCTTATTTAAAATATGAGATATAAGATCTTTTGTTGTTGTCTTTCCGTTACTACCTGTTACAGCAATAACATTTCCATCAAAATCATTCATCCATTGAGAACAAATCTTGCCAATAAACGATATAACATCATCAACAAGGAAAGTATTATGATTTTCATCGCCAGATTGAACAATAGCATAGGTTGCTCCACTGGAAAATGCTTCCTCAACAAATTCAGATCCATCAAAATTTTCCCCTTTGATCGCTAAGAATAAATCACCTTTTTTTATATCGCGACTATCCGTGCTAACCCCTTTTACTGGTAAAAGATCGCTCTTACCAATTGCATCAGAAAAATATCTGAAAAATAATTGTGTTTCTAGAATATCAACTCGCATAAAAACTGTCTATAATTTTTCTATCAGAATAATGAAGTTTTTTACCATTAATCTCTTGAAATTCTTCATTACCTTTCCCAAAAATAACTAAAATATCATCGGTATCTAAGTGTTCAAGAGCAATTAATAGTCCTTTTTCACGATCATCAAATACTGTATATATATCCTTCGAGAATCCTTTTACCACATCGTTATTAATATCATTGATATTTTCAAATCTTGGATTATCTGGTACTACATAACATTCGGTGGCAAATTGTTCAACCGCTTTAGCCATTTCTGTTCGTTTGGATTGATCTCTGTTACCACCCGCACCAAACAATACCTTAATTTTCTTATTCGGATATATTTCTTTCAAAGAACTTAACATATTTACATAAGCATCTGGAGTATGCCCATAATCAACAATAATATCTGGAAATCCTGGTTTTGATATATTTTCGTGTCTTCCACTAATATAATTACAATTATTAATCCCTTTTTCAACGATGGAAGGCTGTACCCCAAGCTCTAATGCAATCGAAGAAGCTAAAACAATATTTTCAAGGTTGTACCTCCCTTTTAATTTTGAATTAATCTCCAAAGAACAACTATCTGAAACCATTGTTCCAGTAATACCATCTTGATTAATAGAAAATGCTGTACAAAAGTAGTCTGCTTGATCATTTTTTAGAGATATCTTCTTAGAATTTGGATAATCCTTGCAAATATCTTCTCCATAACTACTATCACTTAATACTAATGGATTATTACCGTCTTTTATCAGATTAAATAGTTTCTTTTTATCATTAAAATAATTTTCTAGTGATTTATGATAATCCAAATGATCTAGGCTAAGATTAGTAAATCCCACAGCATCAAAAGCGATACTATCCACTCGATTTTGAGAAAGTGCATGAGATGACACTTCAAGGACAGCATAATCAAATTCTTCTTTAACCGCATGATGCAAAATTTGGAAAAGAGATATAGAATCTGGAGTAGTAAGAGAAAGATTTAGATTGGTAATATCTGGGATCACCCCCAACGTTCCAACCTGAATAACTTTTTTACCATCAGCTTCCAAAATATCTTTTAATATTAAGGTAGTAGAAGTTTTTCCATTTGTACCGGTAATTCCAATTGTTTTGATATGCTTTTCAGGATTTCCATAATAATTTGATGCAAGACATGTTAATGCTTTTCGGGCATTCTTAACTTTAATGATTCTATCTGTTTCTTCTATATCATTTGAATCAGTAATGATACACACAGCTTCCTTATTTAACGCTTCTTCAATAAACTGATTTCCGTCGACATTAACACCTTGAATCGCAACAAAAACAAAGTTAGGTTGAACCTCTTTTGAATTAGAAGTAATCCCTGATACTTTCTCTCCTAAGATAGCACTATTTGGTTGCGCGATATTGCGCAGAACTTTTTCAATTACGATTTCGATCATAGATCGTATTTGCTTCCATTGGATGTACATTAGTCATAGTTGGTGGTATATGCATATAACGAATATAATCGTTAATGTCTCTTTGGTTCCAAGGATCTTTAAAATAATTATCAGTATCTACAAAACCTTTTCTTGAATTATAATAAGTAAATTTTTCAAATGAAGTATTAAAAAATCCACTTGAATATGATTCGTTGTTCTCAAGCAACCATTTACTAGCCTCTGTCCAACCAAGTATCCCATTGTCTAGATATAATGTTGTAGCGCGACCAGTAGGAAAATAAAGTCCTCTGTTATTTTTACTATCAAATCGATCATACTCTGGAGCATTTAATTCCAAAGATTCTGCAATAATGTCCATTTGTAGATATTTTTCTAAAATCTTATTTCTATTGATATCAGCGATTAACATTAATTCTAAATCGGTCATTTCTTCACCAACAATAAATTCGAACAAGGTAGAATCATTTTTACTTTCTTCATTAATGATTTCTTGAGAAAGAACTAAAGAAAAAATAAATAATACACTAATATATCTAATCATCTAAACTAACTTTCTTTCTACTCTTTTTTATCATTGATCTCTTTTTTTTGCTTTCCACTCTTCTAACTTGCGAAGCCTTAGAAGGTTTCGTAGCAATCCTTTCCACAGGAATTTTTATATCAGAAAATAAAGATTCTAGTCGATTGATAGCATCAATTTTATTTTTATTCTGTGTACGATGGGTTTGCGCAACAATGATAATATCTCCATTTTTGGATATTCTATTACGATATTTTTCTAGAAATAATTGCTTAAGATAATCTGGAACATCAGAATCATGAATATTATATCGCAATTGTACTGCGGTGGAAACCTTGTTCACATTCTGTCCTCCAGGACCTTGAGAACGAACAAATGAAAAACGTAATTCTGATTCTTTAATTTTAATCATGAATTTTCTTCCTAAATTTAACAAATATTTATGGACCAATTCACAAAACGTAAAATTTCTGTTTATGGCATTAATGGATGCCTTGATGCATTGAAATCTAGCTTGGTTGAAATCAATCAAATCTACATTGAAACCGCATCTCCTGCATCAAAACATAAAGAACTTAAATCGCTGTACTCAAAATTACCGAAGGATAAAGTACTTTTGGTAGATCAAGTTGGTTTTGCAAAAAAAATAGATACCAATAGAGCACAAGGAATATTAATTAATGCACAAGTATCTGTTTCTCAAACCTTACCATTACCTAAACATAAAAACGAATGTTATGTTATCCTTGATCGAGTACAAGATCCACATAACCTGGGACAAATATTACGTATTTGTGCCGGCGGAAACGTTGATGGCGTAATTATAACCGATAAAAGCAGTGTTTCGATGACCAGTGCAGTAGCACAAGTAAGTCAAGGGGGTTTTGCAAAAATTCCTTTGTATGAAATCAACAATATTAATCAAACTATACTCCATTTCAAGGAACATGATTGTTGGATTACAAGCTTCGAGAACAATATTAATGCTCAAAATTGGTATTCCATTGATTTTCAAGGAAGAACTGTATTGATTTTTGGAGGAGAAGGTAGCGGAATTAGTAAACAGGTATTAAAAAATTCTGATTTTACTGCAACTATTCCAATGTCAAATGAAATGAATTCATTAAATGTATCTTCAGCTGTCAGTGCAATTGTGTTTGAACGATTAAGACAAATTTCTAAATAGATTATTGAGACTGAGCAAATTCTTCATTTGCTTTCCAAACACGCCAAACATTCTTATAACATATTTTTTCGATATCCTCTTCTGAATATCCTCTCTTTAATAGATGATAAATCAAATTAGGAAAATCAGAAGCATCTTTTAAATCATATGGAAGACTATCGCCTACCCCATCATAATCTGATCCAAATCCAACGTGATCAACACCAACCAAGCTAACGACATGATCAATATGATCAGCAGCATCAGTTACATCACAAAAAATAGGATTTCTTTGAAACACTCTCTTGGCAAATGCTTCAACTTTTTCATCATCAGGTTCAAGATTATTTTCCTCAGCATATGCGCTTACTCTTGCGCGATTTGCTTCTCGTTTATCTTGTGATTCTTTAGTTAAAAATGTTGATCCAAAATTAATCTGGATTACCCCACCATTTTCAGCAAGGCGTTTTATCATGTCATCATTCATATTACGTTCAAAACCTGGCGTAAAATGACGACACGAAGAGTGGGAAGCGATTGCAGGAACTTTTGTCACATCCATCACTTGATAGAAGGCATTATCTGATACATGAGAAATATCTACCATAACTCCCACACGATTCATTTCAGCAACAACATCTCTACCAAAATCACTTAATCCTTGATGGGTTCCAGTAGTATCATACGATGAATCACAAATCGCATTATCTTTTGCATGTGTTAATGTGATATATCGAATTCCTCTTTCATGAAAATAAGCTACATTCGCCAAATCACCTTCAAGTGGAGCACCATTTTCCATTCCCATTGGCAACGCAATTTTGCCTGCAGCAACTATTGCTTCTGCATTTTCTGGACTATAGGCTACTTCAAATTTATCAGGGTGATCATCTGCCATCTTTTGTACCATATCAATCAATGAATCCGCTTTCGCTTTGGCACCGCCAGTTACTTGGTAACTTGAAGGAACATAAATAGACATAAAGGGTACATCTAATCCTCCTTCTTTGGCTCGAACATAATCAAAATCGCCCCCTTCTGTTCTAACAGATAAGTCTTCATGGCCTCCTTTATTTAATCGCCATGGAACATCAATATGTCCATCTGTAATAATAAATTTTTGTGCTAACTCATTTGCTTTATCCATCAATAACTCCTCAGAAGATTCTGATTTAGTTTTATCCCATACTGACCAAGCCATAAAAGCTACTAGCAAAAAAAGAAAGACAGGATTTAGTAGAATCTTATCAAGTTTACTATACTCTTTTTTATTTGATAATTTCATTTTTAATTGTCCTTTGTTGAACGGAGGTTAGTAGCGGGAGTAGGATTTGAACCTACGACCTCCGGGTTATGAGCCCGACGAGCTACCATGCTGCTCCATCCCGCGATCTGCATGTATAATAAGTAAAAAAAAGAAAAAAGGGGAACCTTTTTTTTGTGAAAACATATACCTATATGAGGAGCAAGTTAGAATTTAAAATTACCTCTTAATTCCTTTCTCTTACCCTTGGTTAGGTTAATTTGCTCCTCTCCTTTTTTTATGTAAATTCGAATATGAAAAAAATCACATTATTTTTTATTTTATTATCTAGTTTATCTGCTCAAGATAATTGTTCTACAAAAATGGAATATTATAATTGTCGTTATTATCCAAATGATCTTTATCTATCCGCGCTTTTGTCACTAAATAACCCATCACAAGCAGAAGCAGATGCGGTATTGAGGCTCTATGGAACATTAAGATGTCACTCAAGAATAGTTACTATGACCTTAGAAGAAAAGGAAAATTGCAAAAACCAAAACGAATCTGAAAGATTGAGAAACAGATGGAAAAATAATAATGAGGCTTGGGAAAAAGATAATCAAAGAACTGCAACGGATGAAGAAGAGAAAGTATTGCAAGAAAAGATTGACGTTGAAGCTGCTCAAGATATGTTGATCAATAAAGAGACTTATGATACGGCATATGAAAAGAATGGAAGAAGAATAGAAGACAAGAGATATGATTCAGATGGTGAGTATATTGGGAGATATCACTATCAATATTATGGTGATGCTTTTGGAACAGAAAGAGATTCTAAAGACAAAAATGAAATCCGAACTGGAAGGGTATTATGGTGGTATCCTAGTGGCTATTTAGAATCTGAATCATTTTTTGAAAATGGTAAATATATTTCTAAAAAATGTTTTGCTGATAATTCTTCAAATGAAGAGATTTCTTGCCCGTGAAATTTGGGTGATTTATTAATAAGAAAACAAGGCTACAACGGTAGTCCTTTTTTTTGTATATTCGGGACCCAAAAAATTAGATAAACATTAATAAGGAAAGTTATTTGAATATTAAAGAAAAAAAAGTAAAAAAATTTCTATCAAAGAAAATTCACGAATTAAACGATGTTGTTGCAGACCTAGATACGCTTATAACGGAAATGGGTTCAGAATATTTCCGAGTATGTATTTTTGGTTCTGCAAGAATTGAACCTGAATCAAAAGAGTATAAAAAAGTGTATAGACTGGCAAGAGAATTAGCGTCAAATGGAGCAGATATTGTCACTGGAGGTGGCCCTGGACTTATGGAGGCAGCAAATGCTGGAGCAAAAAAGGGAGGATCCAATTCAAAATCTTATGGAATTAGGATACAATTGCCATTTGAATCAGGATTTAATAATCATATAGATACTAAACTTAATCACAAAAAATTCTCTTCTCGATTAGACGAGTTTATGAGACTTAGTCATGCTATTGTAGTGACACCTGGTGGCGTTGGTACTTTGCTTGAATTCTTCTTTGCTTGGCAGTTGATGCAAGTTAATCATATTTCATCAAGACCAATCATTCTTGTTGGGTCAATGTGGCATGAATTAATTAATTGGATTAAGGAAAATTCCTTAAGAAGAGAGCTTCTTGATAAAGAAGATTTTGATAACATTTTTGTTGTTGATAATATACAAGAGGTAACCAAGATGTTAAAACCTCATATCGAAGCATTTTATGTAAAATAGATTCTTTTTGGACGAATTCCAATTCCAGTAACAATTACATAAGAAGTAGAATTAATGGTGTTTGCAATTTCATTTACATCAATTGTTCCATGTTCATTGGAACCAAAAATTAAGACTTCATCTCCATGTTGAATATCAGCTGATCCGACATCAATCATCAACTGATCCATACAAATTCTTCCTGTAATCTTGAAATTTTGATCTTTAAACTTTACAAACCCATCTACATACCAAGGACGTGGTACTCCATCTGCAAATCCAGCTTGCACTACTGCAATTCTTGTATCTTCTTTGGTGGTATATACCCCTCCATAGCTAATATGGGTTCCTGCTTTGACATCTCTTACTTCTACCACAGGCGCGGTAAAGGTCATCACCGGTTTAATAGGCAAATCTTGTGGCACTTCATCAGATGGAAAGGCTCCATATAATAACATTCCCACTCTTATCATATTAAATCGAGATTCTGGAAGGTTTAACATCGCCCCACTATTACTACAATGAATAAACGTAGGGTTCATTCCTAATTTTTCTGCAATCTTTAATACATCATTAAACTTATTGAGTTGATCATTTGCATATGATAAATCGCCTTCATCAGCAGTTGCAAAGTGTGAATACAATCCTTCAATCTCAATGGTATCAATTTGATGCGCTTGTTGTAAGAATTCTTCTGCTTGTTCTAGCGGAATACCCAATCGAGTCATTCCAGTATCTACCTTAAGATGTACTCGTAGCTTATTATCCCCCTGATGAGCCTTTAAAGCTTCCAAATCATCAAAAGAAGATACATTTAAGAGTAGATTATGGGTTTCAGCATCTGAAAGCGTATGAGGGTTTAATCTAGAATACACAAGAATGTCAGCAGTAATGCCAGCATCACGTAATTCAATACCTTCTTCAATGGTAAAAACGGCAAAATGCTGTATTCCTTCTTTTTCTAATGTTTGTGCAACTTGTACTGCACCATGGCCATATCCATTTGCTTTGACAGTAGCCATAATCGGAATATCTCCCACTTCATTCTTTAGCAAACGATAATTGTTTGCCAATCGTTCTAAATCAATATGTACTTTTGGTCCGATATAGCTCATTAATGTGCCTCATACCATGAAGATCCAACTCCACAATCAATTTCAATTGGAACATCCAAGTCCATTGCATCTTTCATATGTTTTACTACCATTTCCGTAACATAATCAATTTCATTATTATGTACTTCTAAAAGTAGTTCATCATGAATTTGTAAAATTAATTTTGATTTTAAATTATTTTCCTTCAAATCTTTATCGATTCTAATCATTGCTAACTTAATCATCTCTGCTGCGGTTCCCTGAATTGGCATATTAATCGCCATTCTCTCTGCTGCATCCCTTCTCACTTGGTTTTGGCTGTCTGAATCCCATACTGCACGCTTTCTACCAAGTAATGTTTGTACTGATTTATCTTTTTTAACCAATAATTTTGTGTCTTCCATGTATTGTTTGATTCCTTTGTACTTCTCAAAATAAACATCAATGATTTTCTTTGATTCTGCAAATGGAATTCCTAATTCTTGGCTTAATCGAAACGATCCCGCACCATACATGATACCAAAATTGACGATTTTGGCAATACGTCTCATTTCAGGCAATACATCTTGGTCTTCTTTTACATTAAAGACATTCTTTGCAGTAAAAGTATGGATATCTTCCCCATCATTGAGCGCTTTTGTAAGTGCCTCATCTTTGCTCAAGTGTGCCATGACCCTTAATTCTATTTGGGAGTAATCTGCAGACAAAATCTGATAATCATCAGATTGGGCTTTAATAGCCTTACGTACTTCTTTCCCATCTTCGGTACGAATAGGAATATTTTGGAAATTAGGAGTACTGGTTGATAAGCGACCCGTTGCTGTCATGGTTTGATTAAAAGAAGAATGCACACGATTGGTAATCTCGTTGATATTGTTTGGAATAGGATCTAGATATGTGTTTTTTAATTTAAATAATTTTCTATACCCTAAAATCAAACTTGGTAGTTCATGGTATTCTTTTAGTTTGGTTAGTATTGCTTCAGCAGTTGAACGTTTTTTAATCATAGGAAGGTTTAATTGATCAAAAAGTATCTCTGCAAGTTGCTGAGACGAATTTAGATTAAACTCTTTTCCAGCAAGCTTAATAATACTCTTTTCCAGCGCATCAAGTTTGATACCAATTTCTTCAGAACGAGATAAAAGATAATTACGATCTACAAATATACCGTGAAACTGCATATCAATTAGCACGGGAAGCAAATCGATTTCAATATCTTTAAAGTAAGAGTATAGCTCTTGTTTTTTCAATTCTTTTAAGAAAATATCGGTTAATTCGATTACAACATCTGCATCTTCAGCGGCATAAAAAGTAATATCGGCAAGCGCTACTTGATCCATGGTAATTTGGTTACGTCCCGAACCAATTAAATCTTGGATTGGAACCATTTTATAATTCAAATGGGATAAGGATAAGTTGTCCAGCTTATACGAACGTGCATTAGGATTGATTAGATGAGCAGCAATCATAGTATCAAATTCAATTCCTTGTAACTCAATTCCAAATCGCTTCATTATTAGTGCATCGTACTTAATATTTTGTCCTGTTTTTGGTATTTTTTCATTTTCTAGTACAGGTTTTAGAATATTGGTAGCTATTTCTAAATCATTATCTCCAAACAGATTGTCAACCTTATCTTTAAAGTGAATAGGAACATATACTCCAGTATCTTTCTTCACAGAAAAACTAAATCCTACAATCTCTGCTATCATCGGATTGACTGAAGTGGTTTCCAAATCAACGGACAACCATTCTCCTTCTTTAATAGAGTCTGCAAAAGATTGGAGACGATCTAAACTGGTTATTAAATCATATTCTTTTTTTCTTTGTACTGTTTCAGGAGAAATACTGGTATCAGAACCTATCTTTTTAAGTAATCCAGTAAACTCAAGTTCCTTAAAGATTGATTCTAGCTTTGTGTTGTTTGCTTCTTTCTTTTCAAAATCAGAAAGAGAGGCATCCACTGTTACATCTGTTAAGATGGTAACAAGTTGTTTGCTAAGAAATGCATTGTCTTTATTATTTAATAATTTTTCTCTCATTTTTTCATTTTCAATCTGATCAATATTTTCATATATCTTTTCCATTGAACCAAATTTTTGAATCAGTTTCTTGGCGGTAACAGGGCCAACGCCTTCTACTCCAGGAACATTATCAGAGCTATCACCCATTAACCCGAGTAAATCAATAATATGTTCTGGACCAACTCCCCATTTTTCTGATACTTTTTGTGCATTAAAAACCTCTTTTTCTCTTCTTCTAGCTTGCGGAGCATATAACAGAGTTTGATCATTAATTAATTGCATAAAATCTTTATCTCCGCTTACGATATTGCATTGTAAATCATCTTTTTCACACATTTTAGCAACTGTTCCAATAATATCATCTGCTTCCACTCCTTCGATTCGTAGCACTGGAATATTCATCCCATCCAAGAGTTCCCATAAGTATGGAAGTTGGGTTTGAATTTCATCTGGCATCGCAGATCGATTGGCTTTATAGTCTGTATATAGTTCGTGGCGAAAGTTTTTTCCTTTTGAATCAAATGCAGCAACAATGTAATCTGGATTTTCTTCTTCTAATAATTGAAATACTTGATTTGCAAATCCAAATACAGCACTTGTTGGTATCCCTGCAGTAGTCGTTAACGGATTACGAATTAAAGCGTAATGTGCTCGATATAAAGTAGCATATCCATCAATAATGAATAGCCTCTTTTTGTTGTTTTTTGAAGGACTCATAACTTAGCGGGATAACCCCGCTAAGTTATGAAAATAGCAGCTTAGAAACTATAAGTTAATGACACGCCAAGCTCTCTTGGAGGTGCAAAAGACTTATATAGTTTCTCTTCAAATGGAGGTTCTAAAGCAAAAATAAATCCTCTATCTGCGTAATCTTCATCAAGGATATTTTTTGCATAGAATCCTAAATTAATTTTATTAAACGAATGAGAATAGTATGCATTCAATAGATGATATGGATCTGATTCATATTCATCATGTGCAGAATCAAATACGAATCCATCTTTTCCTGAAATCTCAATCATTAAAGAATTGTTTTTAGTGAAATTATAGTTAAATGATAAGCTATAATTCCAGTTTGGTGAATGTGCTTTTTTACCATGTGCATGACCTGCATGTTCATCACCATGATCATCATCATGATCGTCGTCATGGTCATCATCGTGATCATCATCGTGATCATCACCATGATCATCTCCATGGTCTTCGTCACCGTGTTCATCATGATCTCCTAGTTCAACTTCAGAACTCAATAATCCTAAAGTAGCATTAATAGTAAATTTGTCACTTATTCTAAATTCACCAGTTGATTCAGAACCATACTCATAACCTGATTCAGCATTTGTCTTAAAGAAAGCAAACGCATTAGGATTTGTTGGATCCAACTGCTCACTTGTTTCATAAATATGACCATCATGCTCTAAATAAAATAGAGAACTTGATAATTTTATATTATCAGTATACCATCTTATTCCAGTAGTAATATCATAATAAATTTCCACATCATATGTTTTTTCATCTTCATCCAAATATGGATTTTGATTTATACCTGCAGGATGATACCCTTGAGCATAATAGGCAAACCAGTGAAGGTTTGGAGCTGGATGTAATTCATAAGAAACTTTATATGAATTTTCAAAATCACCCATGATATCAAAGCTTGCTGTTTTATCATTAAGATCATCATATGTTATATCTCTAGCTTCTGATCTAAAGGCCAAAGCAAGTGATGAATTATTTTTAAAATTATATGCAAATTCACCATATAGAGCCTTTGTAACAATATCATAATTAGAAGATAAAGCGGTGGCAGAACCTCCAAAAATATATCCTGCAGCATTAGTTTTTTCTTCATAATTAGACTGATATAATCCAATTACATAGTCTATTTTATTATCGTTAGCAGTATTTGGTCTTAATCTGAAATCAACAGTTCTTGTATCAATATCTCTGTCAAATGAATCAAAGAAGTCATATTGATATCCTTCAACTGTTGGATCAAAGTTATAAGGATCTTGAAGCCAGAATTGATAATTACCCCAATCTGAGTCATAACTGTGCAATGTTTCATTGTTTGACATACCAATATTCAAATCAGCAACACCCTCACCAAGATCATAACTATAGTCAGCTATAAAGATCTGTGATTTTTGACTATCTTTACCTGGATTATCTGAATATGTAATATGATCAGTATTATTA